>ERZ1370068.124-contig-10108_pt1 | contig 50874 bp, 57 predicted proteins | sample MGYA00561227_ERZ1370068 | MGnify/ENA primary metagenome ERZ1370068 (study PRJEB38410, sample SAMEA6850437) | metagenome | study: Metagenomic assessment of the ecological functions of the soil: analysis of the soil microbiota associated with the... | reverse complement strand
GTATTACTTCGTTCAGTTACGTATTGCTGACCACGGTCACGTTCAGCATCGCCGACCACAAGGTCGATGACTGTCGGCGCTGGAGTTCGCGCGGGAGCTGGCCAGCCAGGCGGCGCAGTTCGCCGCCGAGGTCAAGCGGCTCCACGCCCAGCACGGCCAGGACAGCGGCACGGGCAACGGCGATGGCGTCCGGGAGCGGTGAGGCCGCTTGATGACGATCGAGGGTGGGGCGGCAGGAACGGGCATTCCTGCCGCTGGGTGTCTCCTCCTGCTGGCGCATGGTGAGAGGAGGCGAGTCTAATGCCACGCGGCCGTGACTGGGTGGCGCGAGCAGCTCGCCCAGGTCGACAACCGGGACCCGTTCGCGCCCCCGGTATGGCGGTCCCCGGTCTACCGGACCCCGAGCCGGTGATCCTGGTCGTCCAGCTCGTCCGGCTGACTCTGGCGGGTGCTCTGGTTCGCCCTGACCCATCCCGGGAGCCGACGCGGTGGCCGCGCTGGTCGTGGTGACCTGGCTCGGCACTGGGCTGGCCCGGCGTCGTCGGCCTGGCCGCGATATGCCGTCGTCGGGCTGGCCGGGCTGCGGGTCCTGCAGCCGGTGTGGTTCGCGCGGTTCGTGGCGGTGCCGGTGCGGGACTGGCTGGCGTGGTGGTTCTACCGGCGCCGGTGGAAGGCCGCCATGACCCTGGCCGGGCTCTGCGCCGGACTACCGGGGCCAGCCGATGCTCCCAGTCCTGGGCACGGGTGCACCGGGCCGGGGGCGGTGGACCTGGTGCGGGCCGGGCTGGTGACCGGGCAGGCGCTGGCCGACTTCGAGGCCCGGGCGGAGAACCTGGCGCACGCGTTCGGCGCCCGGCTGTGCCGCATCCGCGGCGCCGCACCCGGGCGTGGTGATGCTGGAGCTGGTCCGCGCCGACACTCTGGCCGACCCGATCGGCGCCCTGCCGATCACGCGGGGAGGTGGACCTGGCCGGGCTGCCCGTCGGGCGGTGCGAGGCGGCTCGCGCCTGGCGGCTGCGGCTGGCCGCCACCGCATGTGCTGATCGCCGGGGCTACCGGGTCGGGGAAGGGCTCGGTGATCTGGTCCCTGATCCGGCGCTTGCTGCCCGCCATCGCCTCGGGGTGGGTGCAGGTGTGGGCGCTGGATCCCAAGCGGATGGAGCTGTCGTTCGGCCGGGCGCTGTTCCACCGGTACGCCTGCCAGGCGGCCGCCATGTGGTCGAGCTGCTGGAGGCCGCGGTCGCCGAGATGCACGACCGGGCCGGGCAGTTCGGCGGCGTCACCCGCACCTTCACCCCCTCGACCGGGTTCCCGTTCGTGGTGGTGCTGGTGGACGAGCTGGCGTTCCTGACCGCCTACCAGCCCGAACGCGGACCTGCGCAAACGGGCCGAGGCCGCCATCGCCACCCTGACCTCCCAGGGCCGGTCGGTCGGGTGTGCGTGGTCGGGCGCGCTGCAGGACCCGCGCAAGGACGTGATCAGCCTGCGGAACCTGTTCTCCACCCGCATCGCGCTGCGGCTCGACGAGTCCGACCAGGTGGACATGGTGCTCGGCGACGGCGCCCGCGACCGCGGCGCCCTGGCCGACCAGATCTCCCCCTGACCCTGCACCGGCGCCGGGGTCGGGTACGTCCGGCTGGAGGCATCCCCGGACCCGGTACGGGTCCGCGCCGCCTACGTCACGCGACGCCGACATCATGGCCATGGCCGACGCGGTCAGGCTACCTGCCCGGCGGTGGCCTATGAGGAATACCGCCTGGCGCACCGACGAACCCTGCCCGGTCTGCAGCACCGGCGCTGGTCCTGGTCGACGACCGGCGGCGCCGGTCCGTGGGCCGAATGCCGCCTGTGCGGCTACGCCGGGCCGTTCGGCACCGAGAGCACTGATGGGACGGTGACTGAGTGACGCGCCGGCGCGGACGACGCGGGCCGAGCGGATGGCCGCACCCGCTGGCCCGCCAGGTGGTCAGGACCTGGCCGCCGAGCACGGCGCGTGCCTGCGGCCGGTCCAGCTGCGCCGCACCGACATCGACACCGGCCACGTCGAGCAGGTCCTCATCCCGTGCGGGCACACCCTCGGCATCGGTGTGCCCGTCGTGCGCCGAGCGGGCCGGATCCTGCGGGCCGCGCAGTGCCGCGAAGGCTGGCACCTCGACCACGAACCCGTCATCGACCCCGACCCGGCGACCGAGGACCAGCGGGCACTGGATCACGACCGGCGCCGAGGCGCAGGAAGGCCAGGGACCATGCTGGCCAGCGCGGGCCTGGACACCGGCCGAGCTGGACGAGCGGATCGGCGAGCTGGACGAGGAGATCACCGAATGCCGGGATCCGCGGCCAGGTCGCTCCGGCCGCGGCCGCGCGCGGCACCGGTCGACCCGGCGCCGCCAGGACGCCGCCGCCCTGCCCCGCCGCACGGTCAGCCCGCGGACGGTCGGCAAGACCTACACCGCGCCGGACGGCAAGACCTTCCGGCCCGTCGCTGTTCGTCACGCTGACCTGCCCGTCCTACGGCCGGGTCGGCGAGGACGGAGCACCCGCCGACCCGGACACCTACGACTACACGCGAGCGCCGCGCGGGACGCGCTGCACTTCGCCGCGCTGTTCGACCGGTTCATCCAGAACCTGCGCCGCTTCACTCGGCTATGACGTGCAGTACTTCGCCGCCATCGAACCCCAGCAGCGCGCTCGCCCCGCACGTCCACCTCGCCATCCGCGGCACCATCTCCCGCGCCGAGCTCCGCGAGGTCATCGCCGCCACCTACCACCAGGTCTGGTGGCCCGCCACCGCAGACGTCAAGTACGACGGCGACGCACCTGCCGGTCTGGGACGAGCACACCGGCACCTACCTCGACCCGGACACCGGCGAGGTGCTGCCGACCTGGGACCAGGCCCTCGACGCCATCGGCGACCAGGATGAGCCGCGGCACGTGGCCCGGTTCGGCGCCCGGTTCGACGCCCAGGGCGTGCTCGCCGGATCCCGGGACGCCAGCCGGTGCATCGGCTACCTCACCAAGTACCTGACCAAGCAGCTCGGCGACTGCCACCAGGCCGCCACCGACGCCCAGGCCGACCACGCCGACCGGCTCGCCGACGCGCTGCGGTACGAGCCGTGCTCGCCGACCTGCGCGAACTGGCTCCGCTACGGCATCCAGCCCAAGAACGCCCGGCCCGGCCTGCGCCCGGGCGCCTGCAAGGGCAAGGCCCACCGCCGCGAGTACCTCGGCTACGCCGGGCGCCGCGTGCTGGTCTCCCGCAAGTGGTCCGGCAAGACGCTGGCCGACCACCGCGCCGACCGGCGGACCTGGCTGACCAGCGACGCTCGGCGCTTCCGGCAACCGACCCGGCCCGGTACACCTGGGAACCGGTCAAGCCCGGCGACCCGGACCACATGCCCAACGGGCAACGGCTGCTGCACGTCGTCGCCGACCGCATCCAATGGCAGAACCGCCCTCGAACTGGCCCGGCGCAGAGCCACCGAGGCTGATCTTCCGGCAACTGGCAGGGCGGCATGACTGCCAATCGGGTGAAGCACGCGCCGGTGACCCGTTCGACGGTCTCCCGCTCCTGATCCCGGTCCCGCAGGCGGCCAAGTTGCTCGGCATCAGCCGGGCGGCGGCCTACCGCTTCGCCAGCGCGGGCGACCTTCCCACCAAGCGCCTCGGCCGACGCGTGTACGTCGTGTCGGCCAAAGCTGCGCGAATTCATCGAGACGGAGGACGAGGCCGCATGAAGGGCACGTCTACAGGCGCGGCAAGAGCTGGGCGTATCTGGTTCGACATCGATCCCGGATCCGCTGACCGGCAAAGCGCCGCCAGTCGAACCGGGAGCGGGTATCAGGACCGGAGACGCGAGGCGTGGAAGGCACTGCCGGGACGCGATGGCCGACTACGAGCAAGGGCGCGCCCGGTCAGCTGCCTCGCGCCGAAAGGTGGCGGAGGCGCTTGACGAGTGGCTGACCCGGATCGAGCACTCGATCAAGCCATCCATGGCCCAGAACTGGCGGAACTACGCCGCCTACTACGTGATCCCGTACATCGGGCAGCGCGACGTGCAGGAGATCGACGGAGCTGTCTGCGACGCGCTGTACGCCAAGCTGCTCGCCGAGGGCCGGGTCAAGGCCAGGCCGAGGAAGCGGCCAACCACGCAGGCTGTGCACACGCGCGGCGGCTCGAGCCAGAGCGGGCGGGCGCTGCCGGCACGCCGCGTACAGCTATGACACCGTGCGGTGCTTCCACGCACGCATGCCGAGGACGACCCGGCTGATAGGCCAGCCGATCACGCCGAAAAAGCTCGGCCAGCGGGCCGCCGAGGACGCCGCCGAGTCGGCACGACGGAAGCTCAATCTGGCCTGGAGCCCAAGACGGTGAGTGAACACGCATCGCATGCTCCACCGGGCCTGGGAGGACTTCACGACCTGGGGATGGGCCAAGCGGAACGTCGTCAGCGACGCGCACCCATCCCAGCGTGCCGCGCAAGGGCCGCAAGGTCTGGACCGTCGACGCAGCTTCCAGACGTTCCTGCAGCGCGCCCGATCGGATCGGTTCTTCGCGCTGTGGGTGCTCGAAGCCACCTCGGGCATGCGGCGCTGCGAGCTGGCAGGCGCGCGCCGGGACCTGCTCGACCTGGACGCCGGAACGCTGTCGATCGAGATCACGCGGGTTGTCGTGGACGGCCGGGTGATCGAGTCGGACGGCAAGACAGAGAACGCTCAGCACGTGCTGGCGCTCGACCCGTTCACGCTGGCCGCGCTTGAAGGCGCACGTCGAGCAGCTCGACCGGGAGCGGCGCGAGCTCGGGCCGGACTACCAGCGATCACGGCGTGCTGTTCTGCTGGGAGAGACGGCAGGCCGCCGCATCCTGACACGATCACGCGGCGGTTCAAGAAGCTCGCCGCGGCGGCCGGGCTGCCAGAGATCGACCTGCACGACGTCCGGCACAGCTACGCCACCGCGGGCCGCGATGCGAAGATCGACTGGAAGGCGCTGAGCCAGCGGATCGGCCACTCGGATGTGGCGTTCACCATGAAGCAGTACGTCCAGACCGACCTGGAGGCCGACCGCCAGGTCGCTACCACGCTGGCGGAGCTGATCATCGGCGGTTCGCTGGCCTCGATCGAGATCATGGAGCACGGCTCAGGCAGAGACGGCGTGAGGCACGAGCCTCAGGTAGCAAATCCGTGTAGCAAACCACATGCAGAAGGCCCTTCTCTGTTCGAGAAAGGGCCTCTGGCCTTGGTAGCGGGGGCGGGATTTGAACCCGCGACCTCTGGGTTATGAGCCCAGCGAGCTACCGAACTGCTCCACCCCGCGTCGTGTTCCTTTACTGTATGAACTCCTGGCGGCCAAAGCAAATCAGCGGGACGCCGCGCGCGGGTGGCGGAAGCGGGCGGCGGCAGGGCGTAGCCTTCCGGCATGACCGAGGTCGTGATCTACACAGACGGCGCCTGCAGCGGGAACCCGGGGCCAGGGGCTGGGGCGTGGTGATGCGCTGGCAGGGCACCGAAAAGGAGCTGCACGGCGCCGAGCCGCTGACCACGAACAACCGGATGGAGCTGATGGCGGCCATCCAGGCGCTGGAGGCGCTGAAGCGGCCGACCACGGTGATCCTGCACACCGACAGCAAGTACCTGCTCGACGGGATCACCAAGTGGATCCAGGGCTGGCAGCGCAACGGCTGGAAGACCGCGGCCAAGAAGCCGGTCAAGAACGACGACCTGTGGCGCAGGCTGGTCGAGGCGATGCGCCCGCACGACGTCAGCTGGGTGTGGGTGAAGGGGCACGCGGGCGATCCCGGTAACGAGCGCGCCGACGCGCTGGCGCGCGCAGCGGCATCGAGGAAGCGGCGGGCGTGGCCCGGTAGTCCCGGTAAGGACCGGGAGCCGTACGGCGGGGCGAAGACCACGATCAGGGCCAGGTCCTCGGTGACGTCGGTGAACCGGTGCGTCCTCCCCGCCGGGACGTAGATCACGCTGCCCGGCCCCACGGCGCCGGTGCCCGACGCCGTGACCACGGTGGCTCGGCCCGCCTTGACCACGTAGATCTCGTCCTCGGTGTGCGGCTCCTGGTCATCCGCCCCGCCCGCCGGGATGGAGTACGTGCCCAGGCTCAGAGTCGCTGGTGGTCAGGTGCACGATCCAGTCGTTGGGCTCGCCACCGGACGGCGGATGGTAGGCGACCGGCTTCCGCGAAGAGTCTGCATGGCGCGATTATCGCCGGTCAGCGGTGCACGACGTCGGTGTGGTGGCAGAAGTGCACCCGCTCGGGGGCCAGCGAGCGGATCCGCTGGACCGAATCGCGCCAGGTCGCGACGTCGCTGGCCTGGCCGTCCGGGAGCAGCGCCCAGCGGGTCGGCGTACTGCCGGGCGTGTAGGCCGGCGTCGCCGATGAGCAGGTCGAACGCCCGCGTCCGAGCCGCCTCCGGCGCCGCGCACCACGACGCACTGATGGCCGGACGTGTGGCCGGGAGTGGTGATCACCTCCAGGCCGGGCAGCACCTCGGCGTCCCCGTCCAGCAGCTCGAACCTGGCATCCATGAAGCCGAACCAGTCGTACAGCTCCCCGCCTCCCGCCGCATCCGGGTCCAGCTCGGCCCGCTGCACGTAGAACGGCGCGTGCTTGAACACGGCGTTCTGGCCGCAGTGGTCGAAGTGCAGGTGGGTGTTGATGACCAGGCCGATGTCGGCCGGGCTCATGTCCAGCTCGGCCAGGGCGTCGGGCGACCGTGCGGTTGACCACGCGCCAGTCGTCCAGCACGTCCTGCGGCCGCCGACGCCGGTGTCGACGAGCACCGCGCCGCCGGGATGGGTGACCACGAACCCGTGCACCGGCCAGGTGCCGCCGTCCAGGCCCTGCAGGCTGGCCAGGTGCAGCCGCTTGATCTCCAGCGTCATGGCAGCCAAGGTAGCTCAATCCAGACGGGCGGGCTCGCGGCGTACTACCAGTACCACGGCGCCGACGACGCAGGACGCCGCCGCCGATCATGGCCGGGGTCAGCCGCTCGCCCAGGATGAGCGCGCCGAGCAGGACGGCGATCACCGGGTTGACGTAGGCGTAGGTGGCCACGGTCGGGGGTGGGCAGCGGCGGACCGCGATGCCGTAGGCGGAGAAGGCCACGATCGAGCCGATCACGATCAGGTAGCCGAGCGCGAGCCAGGAGCCCGCGGACACGTGGCTCAGGTGCAGCGAGCCGAACTCCCGGTCGCCGCGGCCAGCACCAGCAGCACCGCGCCTCCGGCCACGCAGTTCCATCCCGGTGGCCAGCACCGGGCTGGAGGAACGTGCCGCGGCGGGCCGTCATCGTGCCGAGCGCCCACATGCCCGCCGCGCCGAGGACGATGAGCACGCCGGTGACGGAGACGTGGTACGCCGCCGCCCAGGCTGGACAGCAGGGCCACAGCCGAGCCAGGCCGACCAGCAGGTCGGCCAGCTGAGCCCGGCCCAGCCGGGCGCGGTTCAAGCCGGCGTCGAGGCCGAGCAGCCCACAGCGGCACGGTGGCGATGAGCAGCGCGGCCAGCCCGGACGGGATGGTCCGCTCGGCCACGCCGACGCACGCCCTGGCCCACCAGCAGCAGGATCGCCCGCGCGCGCAGGCCCGCCATTGCGCCCGGGACGGCCAGCGGCGTTCGAGCGAGACCGACCGCCGGCTGCCGGAGCCCGAGCGGGAACATGATCGAGCTAGCCACCAGGCTCGCGGGCCGCCGCCATCAGCAGCGGCGGCATGCGTCTCGACCTGACCCGGATGGCCAGGTAGGTGCTGCCCCACACGACGTAGACGATGAGCAGCGACACCCAGGCGGCCAGGCTCGCGCGCCGTACCGATACAGCTTTATTATCCCGAACGGCCTGGGTGCTCTGCGTACTCACAACCATCGAGCCTGCCAGGCGGTCGCGCCGCTGGCGAGTGGCAGGATCGCCATCTTTACGAGAGATACTGCCATGGTGCGGCGCTGGCGAGTACGCTACTGGCGTGTCCGACTCTCACCAGGAGCCCGTGGCTGCGCGCCGCGCTGCTCATCGGTGCGGTGGGGCTGGCCGGTGTACGGGCTGGTCTCGCAGTGGCCGCAGGTGCACGCGGCGCTGGGCCAACTGGACGGCTGGGACGTGGCCAGCGCCGCGGTGAGCGCGATCGCCGGGCTCGGCTGCATGATGCTGGCCTGGCGGGCGCTGCTGGCCGACCTCGGCTCGCCGCTGCCGCTGCCCGCGGCGATCCGGGTGATGTTCGTCGGGCAGCTGGGCAAGTACGTGCCGGGCGCGGTGTGGGCGGTGGCCGCCCAGGTCGAGCTGGCCCGCGACTACGCCGTCCGCGCGCAGGCGCAGCGCCACCGCGAGCCTGGTCAGCATGGCGGTCACGCTGGTGGTGGGGCTGGTGGCCGCGGGCGTGACGCTGCCGCTGGTCTCGGCGCACGCGGTCAGGCAGTACTGGTGGGTGCTGGCGCGTGACGCCGCTGGTGGCCGTATGCCTGTATCCGCCGGTCATCAAGTTCGGCCTGGACCGGGTGCTGCGGGTGCTGCGGAGGGCGCCGCTGGAGGGTTCGGTCGGCCGGGGCGGGATGGCCCGGGCGCTGGGCTGGACCATGCTCGGCTGGCTCTGCTACGGCAGCGCACGCCTGGTTCCTGATCAGCGTGTTCTGCCGGGAAGGTCAGGCCATACGTTCGCGCTGTCGCTGGTGCCTACGCGCTGGCCTGGGCGGTCGGCTTCCTGATCATCTATCTTCCCCGGCGGCATCGGGCCGCGGGAGGTCGCGCTCATCGCCGTGCTCGCCCCGGTCATGCCGTCGGCGTCCGCGCTGGTCGTCGCGCTCGCCTCGCGGGTGGTGATGACCGTCGGCGACCTGGCCTGGGCCGGGCCTACGCCTGGCCATCGGCCGGGCTAGTACCAGCAGGAACCTGAGATAGCCGTCCCAGCCCCGATCCGGGTCCACCGCTGGTATCCCGGCACGGAGCCGACTGGGCCACCTGCGGGTCGCTGAACTCCTTCAGCACCCGCAGCAGGTCCTCGGTGTCGCCGGGGTGCAGGTCAGCCCGTCCACGCCGTCGCGCACCGGCTCGGCCAGCGCCCCGGCCGTGGTCGTGATCACCGGCACGCCGTGCGCGAACGCCAGCAGGGCGTTCTGCGAGGCGGTCGCCTCCCGGTACGGCATGACCAGCGCGTCCGCCGCGCCGAACAGCCCCGGGATCTCGTCCGCGGGCACGTAGCCGGGGCGTAGCGTGACCGCGGTCGGCCAGTCCCAGTTCGGCGATCAGATTATCCATTTCCGTAGTATCGGCCCAGAACTCGCCTGCCACCGTGAGGGTGACGTGCGCGGGCGCCTGCGCAGGGCGCGGAGCAGGACGTCGAGGCCCTTTGTAGGGCGCACGATGCCGAAGAACAGCAGGCGGACAGGCGCGCGGAGCGTCGGGCTCGGCCGGGCCGGGCAGCGGGGTGTGCGCGGGGGCGGGAAACCCGGCCCGTTCGGTGGCCTGGGTTTGGGGACGGGTGGTGGGCAGGTGGGAGGGATCCGTGCGGTCCGCACCGTCGCGGCCGGGGCCAGGTCGCGGGCCTGGGCGGCCTGGGCGGCGGAGTGGGTGATCGACCGTGTCCGCGCGGCTGAGCAGGGCGCGGGTGAGCGGGACGTCGCCGGGGCGGCGCTCGTGCGGGAGGACGTTGTGGCAGATGACGGCGGTGCGCGCCGGGCCGACGGAGGCCAAGCCATGAGTCGCGAGGTACGGGGGCGCTGGAGCGGGGTGAGGTAGGCGAAGACGACCAGGTCAGCGGGCCGGAGGCGGCGGCCTTCTGCCCGCCAGCCGTCCGGGCGGTACCAGGCCAGCCGGTGGCGGGTGCGCGGGTAGGGCTCGCCCTCGGGCACGTCGACGGTCTGCTGGCCAGGGTAGAGGCGGCTGGGGTACTGGGCGCGCCAGGACTCGATGATCACGTCGTGGCCCTGCGGCGGCGAGGCGGTGGGCGAGTTCGGTGGTGTGCCGGGCGCCGCCGCCCTTGCATACGGGTGGGCGGGCCCGACCAGGGCGACTCTTTCATCAGGCGCGGGAGCGGACGATCAGGTCGGCCAGCAGGGCCAGCGAGGCGAGGATCATCCCGGTGACGAAGATCAGGATCGTGTCGTTGGCGGAACGTGCAGCGGGTGCACCACCAGGTCGTAGATGGCCTTGAGCACGCCGAGGACCAGCAGGGTCAGCGCGGCGGCATCAGCACCTTGAGCGGGTTGAAGTACATCACCATGCGCAGCACCTGGAGGATGTAGCGGTAGGCGTCCGTGAAGAAGTGGAACTTCGAGCGTGCCCGCCCGCTTGGCGTAGTCGATCGGCATGTAGTCGCACCTCGTGCTGGTTGGACAGGAACGCCAGCGTGATCGTGGTGACGCAGGAGAACCCGGGCGGCAGCAGCCGCAGGTAGGGCAGCGCGACCGTCGCGGCCGGAACGCCCGCAGGCCGGAGTTCAGGTCGGGGATCTCGGCGTTGGTGCAGCCGCTCGGCGAGCTTGCGGATGAACCACTTGGCAGGCACGCGGAGCGATCTTGAGCGTGCCCTCCTCGCTGGTGCGCGCGCCGACCACCTGGTCGCACGTCGGGTCCTGCGTCGAGGATCTGACGAGCTCGGGGATCGCGCTCGTTCGGGTAGGTCATGTCGGCGTCGGTCCAGACCACGATGCTCGCCGCGGGCCTGCTGGGTGCCGATCCGCCGTGACCGTGCCCGAGCCGCCGTTGCGGCGGAAGCGCATCGACCTGCAGGTGCGGGAAGCGCGGGTCGGCCTCGTCGCAGCACGGCGAGCGTGCTGATCGGTGGAGCCGTCGTCGATGGCGAGCAGCTCATAGCTGAGCCGCTCGCGTCCATCGCCGCGCAGATCCGCTCGATCTCGAGCAGCACGTGGTCTTGCTCGTTGTAGCAGGGCAGCACGATGGAGACGTGCGGGGCCCGTGCTCGGCGAGCAGGCTCGGGTTCGGCCGGGAAAGTGCTCACGACCGGCGAGGATACTAGGCCGCGGGGCGCTGGTGACGGCGTGCTCATCCAGACCGTGTAGTGGATCAGCCAGGTCCGGGTCAGGGGCGCGGTCGGGTTGTGCGCCTCCTGCGTGGTCAGCAGGTCGGCGACCTGCTTCGGCGTCCCGGGGAGTTCATCTTTTGTTCTCAGCCAGCAGCACGGGGCGGCGAGCAGGCCTTCTCGATGCCTTGGCACGACGGTGCTGAGCGCGGGGTGGCTGAGGATCGCAGTGGGGTATTGCAGATACCGCCTGGACGACCTGGGCAAACCGGTCGGCGGTGAGCTGAGTCGAGGATGACCACCGAGGCGCCAGGTCGGATGCTATTGCACAGCTTGCCGACCGCGGTGAGCTCGCCGGTGCCGATCTGCGCGGAACGCCATGCCGTGCGCGTCGACGCCGTTGGCCTTTCGTGAGCGCTGATGTCGAGGGTGGTCAGCGCGGTCGGGATGAGCAGCGGGCCGCGCAGCAGGGAGGCGATCGTGACCGCGGTGGCCGGGTCCGGCCCAATCTGGCGGCCTGCCCATTGAGCCAGGCGGCGGCCCCAGATGCCGCCGAAGGATCAGGCCGGGCAGCACGAAGCGGCACCAGGCGGCGGCTCGCCCACGGCTGGTCGGGGCGACCGCGGGCCGGTAGAGCACGGTGACGATGGTCCAGATGGCCATCATCAGCGGCAGCGCCCAGACGCCGGGCGGCCGCTGTGGGATCTTTCCAGGTCAGGAGGCGCCTTGGTGGTTCTTTCGCGCAGCACGGCCAGGCCGAACGCGCCGAGCAGCACGGCAGGCGCGCCGAGGTACCAGATCACCCAGTACAGGCTGTCCCTCGTAGTACTGGCGGTGCCCGTTGACGGGAGGTCGAGCCAGCTTCTGGAGTTCGGCCACGTAGGCGATCGAGGTCGGGTTGGTCTCCCCCGCCGACGGTGCTGGACCAGGGGCCTGACCGCGAACGCCGACGAAGATCGAGCACGGTCAGGGCGGCGGCCGCGGCGGGCGAGTAGCGGCGCCGTCTTGGTTGTCCAGGAGCCGTTTGGCGGTGTCGGCGCGCTTTCTGGCTGGCGGTGATCGCGATCGCCGGCGCGCGGTGGCCACGATGGTGGCCGCGACGATGTAGCCCAGCGGGCGCAGCGACGGCGCCTCCAGGTCCAGGTGGGGCCGGGACTTCAGGTAGCCGTCGGCCAGGCCGTAGCCGACCCCGACGACCAGGGCCACGCCGAACGGGGCGGCCTGGCGGCGGCGCGCGGCCAGCAGCACGCCGAGGAACGGGACGGCCGGGGAGGATGTCGCTCAGCCCGTCGATGCGGACCGGGATGGTCAGCCCGAGCGCAGCCCGGCCAGCGCGGCCAGCACCTTGTCCTGGCCGGGCCAGTCTGGTTTCTTGGCCGGCCGTTTCTGTTGATCGACGAAGCGAGTCGGCCAGCAGGCAGAGGCCGCCGAACAGCGGCACCTGGGCCAGCGGCTCTGCTGAACGAGCCGCGGCTGGTGTACTGCTCCGGGCAGGCTCAGCGCCAGCGACGGCCGCGGCGGTAGGCGCCCAGCCGGGTCCGGCCAGCCGCCCGGCCAGGCCGCCGAACGAGAGCACCGCGCACCGCCGATCACGGGCGTGACGAGGAGGGCGCCGTTGATGCGCCGTGCAGCCAGATTCCCGCGGCGAGGACGAGCGGGGTCCCGGTCATGAACTGGGGCACGATGCCGGTACCGCGCGGGTAGTAGTTGGAGCTGGCGAAGCCCAGGCCCAGGTGCGGGCCGCCGAACGCGGCCGCGTTATCGGGTATGGGCGGGTAGCCGTGGTGCGCGATCAGTAGGCGACCTGGAGGTAGGTAGCGGGATCCCGGAGGTAGATGATCTGCTCGGTACGTTCGGCCAGCTGCCAGACGGTGAAGGCGACGGCAACGGCGACGGTGGCGGCCAGCGCCCACCACGGTGCTGAGGCTGGCTTGGTGCTCGCTGGTTCTTTGGCTGGTGAGCTTCGCGGAGAAGGCCGGCCAGGCGGCGGGACCTGGCGGACGGCGAAGTAGCACAGCGCCGGCGGCCAGCGGGACGAACATAGAACACCATCGGCCGGGCCGAGATGCGCCCGGCCAGCAGCAGCGGGAAGAGTAGACAGCAGCAGCCAGGCCGCGGCCAGCAGCGCGGGCATCACGGTGACGGCGCCGAACAGCCACCCGGCCCGGCCCGGGTCCTTCTCCGCCGTCGGCGCTTCGTCGCTACGGCATCGTCTGCCTCAGTGACCCCTGGCCTGGCGCGTGGCCCGTGACGCACGAACCCACAACCGGCCCTGCGCAGAGCGAGCTGAGACCCCGCGCCAGCCGGGCAAATGTCCCCCGCCCCCATTCCGGTTTGGGGTGAATGGGCCCCTGCCCCCAATAGGTGGGGGCAGGGGGCACCTTCACCTCATCAACCGCGACCGGAGCGGGCTGTCCGGCTGCTAGCCCGGGCGTGGACTGGCGGCGGCTACGAGTTCGGGGGCTGGGGCGTTCGGCTCAGGCGCAGTCGAAGCTTGGGAGGCCAGGAGCCATAGGACCATGGCGGCCGGGTAGATGAAGTAGCCGAAGCGGGTCGAGGGGCCAGCACGAACATGGCGGACAGGCCGAGGACCAGGCGGATGGTCGCGGCGGGTACGTCGCGGGGCGGGCGGACGACCAGGGATACCGCGATGGCCAGGCCGGAGCCGACGAGCAGGATGACCACGATGGTGTTGTGGCCGAGCACGCCGGTCTGGGCCAGGACGTGGCCGAGCAGCGGGCTGTCCGCCTGGGACTTGACGCTGGCCAGGCCGAGCGGGAACAAGATGGTGTTCTTCACCAGCGAGCCCGGGCTTGAGCACTGGCGAACGGGCCGACGATGACGACGACCACGCTGACCGCGACGGCGGCGAACCGCCACGCCACGTGCTTGCCGTCGCGCACGGAGATCAGCGCGAACGCGATCACCAGGGGCAGGCCAGGCGGTCGCCTTCATCGAGCGAGGCGACGCCGAAGGCCAGGTCGGCCGGGATCGGGTTGGTCACGCTGCTCCCGCCAGAGCAGCGCGAAGCCGAGGCACATGAACGCCACCATGGGCACGTCGGTGCCGCCGACGCACAGCTCGAACGAGATGATCGGCGAGGCGGTTAGCAGCAGCGCCCAGCGGACGCTGTCCCTGGCCCCGGCGATCCGCAGCGCGACGGCGAAGGTGGCCAGGAACACGGCGCCGAACCAGACCCGGGGATCGGTGAGCACGCCGTGGCCGAGCAGCGCCTGCGGCACGCCGAACACCGCCATCAGCGGCAGGTACGGGTTGTACTGGTTGGGGTTGGTGGTAGCGGCCAGCACGTGCGTGCTGGGGTACGGGTAGCCGTCCTGGATGAGTTCCTTCGCGGAGGTGGCCACCACGCCGACCTCGGGTTCCCGTAGCCGTGCGCGATCCCAGCCAGAGCAGCGGGAACAAGATCGCGCCGCACATCATCGCGGCGAGCGCCACGTCGACGCCGCGGGTCCGCCGGGACCGCCAGGCCATGACCGCGACGCGCGGCCAGCGCGTACCCGCCGCACCGCGGCCTGGCCCCACAGCCGGTGCCGCGGATCGGTGCTGAACAGCGCAGACCCCGCCAGCGAACAGGGCGGAGGCGATCAGCCCGGCGGCTCAGCCAGACCCAGGGGATGGTAGTTACCGACTGCCAGACCCCGGGCTCGGCTGCCCCGTGCCGCCCTCGACCCCCGTCGTTGGCGCGAGTTCGCGATTATCGCGACTCTCCACACGACATATCGTACGCTCTGCTTGTCTGGCCACTCGTCACCCGAGCGGCCGATTAGCGCGTCATCCGCGCGGCATGACGTACCCGGTAGCCGACCGGGAGCAGGGACCAGCCGAACCGGTCGGCGGCGAATCCCCACAGCCCGCGCGGGGCGAGCCAGGGTGGCGATCACCGCCAGGCCGCCCGCGATGACCAGGTACCAGGCGCCGTACGAAGACAGCGCCTCCGCAGGCCAACAGCACCAGCCCGCCAAGCTCTTCCCACGCCAGCGGCCGCCAGCCGGCCCGTTGGTGCTGTTGTGCCGGGCCACATGGCGGATGCCTCACCATGGGCTTCAGCGGGCGCGGGCCCGGGGCGCTTTTGTGCCACCCGCCGCCCCATTCCGGTTGGGGTGCGACGGCGGCGACTGTGAAAATTCGAGGCCAGTGGGTTGCGAGGCGAATAAGGATGGGTCGTGGGTCCCGAACGGCGGGGTGCCGATGGCGGGGTGCGGGGCGGGTGCGCTGCGGCGGGCGGCGGCGGCGGGTCCTGGGCCGGGCGGTGGGGTGCACCGCCCGCCTGTCTATCTCATCCGCAACCGGCGGCTAAGCACCGCGATCGGACGGTCGCCCGCCCCCTCACGCAGGCTCCCTGACGAGGGCGCTGCCCTATCCGGGTGAACCCGGCCGCAATGAGCCCGGCTCCCGACAAGCCAGCGCTCACTGACCCCCATATATACCGATTGGCGGTATATGAGTCAAGATCGCCGCAGGTGAGGGGGTATGGGGCGGGATGGGAAGGCAGGTGCGGCGTTGGGGTGGTGGGTTCAGATCACCGGGGGCGAGTAGGCTCGGGCCATTCGCCAGGCGGTGCGCAGGGAGATGGGGCGGCGGGGGCCGGGGTCGATGCGCCAGCCCTCGGCGAAGCCAAGCGAACCAGGGCCGCAGGCTGCCCCGCTGGCCGCGCTCCCTGGCCACGGTGAGCATCATCCAGTCGGCCAGGTAGACCGCGGCCAGCGGCCAGGGCAGGTTGCGCCGGGCCAGCAGCACCCGGTTCCGCCCGTCCTGACGGCGGAACGTGGCATGCCGTGCGTTCGGCAGCGCGTGGTGGCACATCCGGGCGGTGGCGTCGTATTCCAGCCGGTAGCCGCGGTCCATCAGCCGCCAGGCCAGGTCGGTCTCCTCGTGCCCGTAGAAGAACAGGTCCGGCAGGCCGCCCGCCTCCAGGTAGGCCGAGCGCCTGATCGCGCAGGCGCCGCCGAGGAACGTGGTCACCACCGAGGACCGCTCCGGGTCGCCAGCCCGCAGCCGCGGCACGTGCCAGCGCGCGCCCAGGCCGCCGTCGGGGTCGACCACCTGGCATGGACAGCACCGCGAGCGCCGGGTCGGCGGCGAACCGGTCGGCGATGTGGGACGGCGAGCCCGGGTCGGGGTACCAGCCGTCGTCGTCGAGGAACAGCACCACGTCGCCGCCGCACGCGGCCACCCCGGCGTTGCGGCAGCCGCCGCGCACGCCGACGTTCTCCGGCAGCCGGATGGCCCGCACTCCGGCGGGCAGGCCTGGTCACGTCGGCGCCGTTGCCCACCACGACCAGTTCCACCGGCGTGCCGTGCTGGGCCAGCACGCTGTCGACGGCCCGGATCACCTCGGCCGGGCGGTTGCCCATGGTGAGGATGACGCAGGATCACGGGTGAGGGTGCGCTGGCGCGGTGGCGGTCATCGCAGCCTCCTCGACGCCACGATGGCCAGCAGGTGCGCCACCGTCATCAGCACGCCCACCACCAGCGCCGCCACGGTCAGCACCCGGGTGGCGGTGAGGTTGCCCGCCGCGGCGTCCGCGATCGCCGCCAGCAGGATGAGCACGGACAGCTCGACGGCCTGGATGATGCGGTGCACGCGCGAGCGCGGAAGCCAGCCGCCGGGCCAGCGCGAGCGCCCTGCGAGCGGGGCGCGAGCGCCTCGTCGTCGTGCTTGCCGTCCAGCCCGGAGGCGGCCCGGGCCACGATCACGGTGTCGGTCTCGGCCTTGATCAAGCGTGGCGCAGACGGCCGCGGCCAGGCCCGCGCTCACGTAGCCGCCGGACAGCGAGAAGTGCCCCTGCGCGCGGACGCCGAGCCCGGTCAGCAGCAGCGCCTCGGCGATGTAGTGGCCCATCCGGTCCAGGTACACGCCCGTCGCCGAGAACCGCCCGGTGTACCGGGCCAGCTCGCCGTCGGAGCAGTCGAACAGCAGGTAGAGCTGGATGAGCAGGGCGACCCCGATCGCCGCGGCCAGCCCGGGCACGGCGGCGAGCACGCCCGGCGGCCACGCCGCAGCCAGCATGAAAGCAGACGGTGACCGCGTTCGGCGACCAGCCGAGCCTGGCGAACACCACGGTGGCGTACGGCGACAGCTTGCGCATGTAGAGCCAGCCGAACCAGTGCTCGTCGTTGAGCCGGGCCAGCACCTCGGGCGGCTGTCCCTTGGCGCGCACCTCGTTCAGCGTGGGCCCGGGCATCACTGGTCGCTCCCGACGGCCGCGACGAAGCCCTCGACCGTTCGGCGATCGCGCGCTCGTCCAGGTCGAGCCGCTCCAGGATGGTGTACCGGCCCGGCCGGGTCGCCGGGGCGTGCAGCACCGCCTTGGTGAACTCCGGCCTGGCTGCAGCCCCAGGTCGGCCGGGGTCCGCGGCAGTTCGTGCCGGGCCAGGCAGGCCGCAGGTGAGCCTGAGCAGCGTCCTCGCCGCGCAGGTAGGTGCAGAACAGCGCGCCCACGCCCGACCAGCTCGCCGTGCGTTGCCGGTGCCGGGGTAGAGCTGGTCGATCGCGTGCAGGATCTCGTGGTCAGCCGCCGCTGCGTAGGCGGCTGGACCGACCACGGTCATCGCCATCCCGGACAGGATCAGCGCCTCGGCCAGCACGGTGAGGAACTCGTCGTCGTCGACCGTGCCCGGCTGGTGCAGCACCGCCTGCGCGGCGGTCCGGGCCATGGTGACCGCCAGCCCGTCGATCGGCTCGCCGCGGTCGGCCGCGGCCAGCTCCCCAGTCCGCGATGGCGGACAGGTTGTTGACCACGTCCCCGATCCCGGCCCGGACCAGGCGGGCCGGGCCGTGGACGCCGGTCCAGGTCCACGATCACCGCCACCGGCGGGACCACTCCGTACGAGCCCTTGCCCGACTCGTGCTCGAGCGAGCTGATCGGTGAGGCGATGCCGTCGTGCGACAGGTTGGTGGCCACGGCGACCATCGGGATGCCCGACCATGTGCGCGGCGAACTTGGTCACGTCGATGGTCCGGCCGCCGCCGATGCCCGCCACCGCCTCGTAGGCGTCGGCCCGCAGCTGCTTGCCCAGGCTGACCGCGGTGTCGACGGTGCCGTCCTCGACCCGGAACACCTCGGCCGCGCCGATGCCGAGGTCCGAGTCGGCGAGCACGCCGTCGCCCTGACTCGGGCCCGACCGCGACGGCGACCCGGCCCTCCGGTCGCGATCCGCCGGTCGGCCAGCAGCGCGCCGAGGTCCGCGACCGCGCCACGCGCGCACGTCGACGACGAGCGGCGCGGTGAAGCAGGCGGGCCAGCTGCATGGCGGTCTCCGGGTCCTTACGATGAGCGCGGCTACCCAGGAGACTACCGGGTCTGTGACAGGCGGCCGCGCACGGCTTCACCGCGAGCTAGCAGCGACCGCGATCTCGCGGGCCCGGCGCGAGGTCGTCGTGGTTGTCCGACCTCGACCCAGTCGACCGTCGCCGATCGGCGCCGCCGCGATCCTGCCGCCGCGGTCGGCGAGTTCCTGGTAGCCGTCCTCGTAGTACAGCGAGGGTCGCGGCGCCAGGTGGCCTCCAGGGCGTCGGCGCAGCGGCGCGCGGCGCCGCGGCCCGATGAGCGTGGCGCCGATGTACTCGCCGTGCGCGCAGCGCCGGGTCCATCAGCTTGGTGATCTGCCTGAGCAGGTCCCGCGCTGGTCGAGCACGACCTTCATCTCCTCGTCGGCGAGCGCGCTTGACGTCGTCGATCGGCGATGATCACGCCCGGCCTGGCCGCGCGCGGCGAGCAGCGTCTTCTCGACCGAGCACCGGGTGCACGGTGTCGCCGTTGACCAGCAGGGCGCCGTCGGCGAAGTGACTCGCGGGCCAGCCACGAGCGAGTAGGCGTTGTTCCACTCCTCGGCCCGGTCGTTGTGCACCAGCGTGAGGCCGGACCCCGTGCTCCCGCTCCAGCGCGGCGGCCCGGTCCGCACCGCGTCCGCCGCGTAGCCCGACGACGATCACGATGTCGCGTCAGGCCGACCGCGGCCAGGTTGCGCAGCGCGATGTCGAGGATGGTGACCTCGCCAGGCTGGCCAGCCCGGTCGACCGGCAGCAGGGCCTTGAGGCAGCGCCGTCGTGTCCGGCCGCAGCCGCCGCACGCGCCGGCCGCCAGGACCATTCCGATCAAGCGCGTCGTCTCCGTCGTGCTGCCGGGATCTCGGGCCCGTTCGTCGGGCACCAGCCATCCGGTGAGAAACTCCCAGATGAACAGCAACCAAAGATAACCCGCAAGCACGGCGTAGGCGAACGGCTACGATCCAGGCCGTGGCGGCCACCCCGGCCAGCAGCATCCGGCCTTCCCAGCCGAGGCCGAATACGTCGGCTTCGATGCCCCGGCCGGCCCGGGCCCGGCAGGCCAGGTCGACGTGGCGGACCAGCACGGCCGCCAGCAGGGCGAAGACCACCCACGGGGTCACGTGCCGCGCCAGGCCGAGAGCGGCCAGGAACACGCCCTCGCTCGCGAGCAGCAGCGCGGGCACGCCAGCCAGTCCAGCCGCCCGTCGTGCGGGTGCCTGGCCCCCAGGCGCGGCCAGCATCATCGCCTCGATCGGCGTCAGCACCAGGATGCCGCGGCAGGTTCCCCAGCCCGAGGCGCGGCCAGCACGCCGGTCACGAGCAGCAGCCCGACCAGCAGCGGCGGCAGCGGCGGCAGTCGGCCGTCGACCAGGGCGCCAACCCAGCTGCGCCAGGGCGTCGGCGTCGCCGCGGTAGGCGGCGAGCCCGTTGTCCTCGTCGGGCTCAGGGCTGCCTGCGGGACCAGGCCGCCAGCCGGCAGTCGCTGGCCGAGGCCCGCCGACCGGGCTATCTGCCCGGCCAGCAGGTATCCCGCCGCCAGCACGCCCCAGCCGAGCAGGATCAAGAAGGTCAGCCGCGGCCCGAAGAAGACCGAGGTCAGCGCGATCACCGCGTACCGCTCGTAAGCCGGGAAGGTGACGGCCTGCTCCAGCGGTGCGCAGCACGGACCGGGGAACAGGTCCCCCGGCGCCCCCGGCGGTGCGCTCGTAGCCGAGCCCGGCCAGCTTGCGCACGCCCAGCAGGAGCAGGGGCGGCGATGGCCAGCCGCCATGCCCCGTCTCGCCCGGCGCCGCCCCAGGTGGCCACGAACGTGTTCCGCAGCGCGCTGCCGAAGCGTGCCGTCAGTAGCCGAGCCGACGCGCCGAGCCCGGCACTGGCGACGAGCGCGGCGTAGAGCGCGCGAGCTCGGTCAGCAGCCCGCAGGCGGTCGCCGAGCCAGCCGACGACGCGGGCTGGATCCGCCCCTCGCGGCTGGTCGCGGCGACCAGCGAACCGGTCTGGCGAACAGGAACGGCTAAGCCAGCGCCAGGATGAGCGCAGCAGCTTGGCGTGACCGATCCAGCTCGGGCGAACCAGACCGCGGCGACAGGCCGAGGCCGAGCGAGATCCCGTAGAGCGCGGCCGGGGTGAAGCCGCGCCAGGCCGCCCAGCGGGCCATGTCGCGGGCGGCCGGGTCGGCGAGTCAGCTGGGTGACGGCGCCCTCGCTGTCCGGCCCGGCGTCGAGGATCCGGACCGTGACGCCGCGGCGGCCGAGCTCGCTGATCAGCGCGCCGACCGCGGCGGGCCCGGGCGGCCTGCGGTGGCCGCCAGCGTTTCGGCGGACCGGGCCAGCGCGCGTCCAGGTCGGGCGGGTCGACCGACCAGGCGCCCCGGACGGCAGCCGGGGCGCCGGAGATGAGCCGGGGATGAGCCCGGAGACGGGCAGGGCACGTGCGCGCGGTCAGCCGGGTGAAGGCCGCGGTCCCGCCCGCGCCGAGCAGCCGGGCCAGCACGGGTCCGGGCACGGTGTCGTGCGCCGGCGCAGATGAGCGCGCGTTCACCGGCCGCGCGCGGCGGCGGCGACGGTCAGCAGGCCAGGTCCGGTCCGCTCCGGCTACGTCGACCCGGCGCACGCCGAGGGCGGCAAGCTGGCCACCAGCATCTGCTGCTGCTGCTGGCGTCGTCCTCGCCCAGGTTCCCGCCAGGACCAGCGCTACCGTCATGCTGTCCTCCAGCGGCACGGCCGCCGTGACTAGCGCCTAGCGTTGAGCTGTAAATAGCAGCGACGCCCGCGGCCGGGAGGAACACGCCGGTGACGTGAGACGGCGGCACGCGGACCGCAGCCATCGAACGCCGTTGCCGGGCACGCTGTGTCAGCGCAATGGAGCCGCGCCGGCGACCCCGGCGAGAACGGCACCCGCGCAAGCGGCACGGCATACCTGTGCTTTGCATCTACGGCGGGAATAGCCGTCGTCAGGCTCAGGGCGCAGATGGCCATCAGGACGTCATCGGTCGCTCGCCGGTCGATCTCATCGTGCAGGATCGGGCCAGAACATCCGCGACCCAGCCAGTGCCCGGGTGACCGCGCGCGGTTCGTCGGCAGCCATACCTCAGCAGCGCCACGCGTAGGCCAGCACGAGCCCAGCCCGATGAACGTCGCCCCGACCAGGGTCCTTCGGGCGCGCTCACCATCCAGCACAGGTGGATGATGGCCGCGGCGCCGGTCAGCGTCCACATCACGATCAGGCAGGTCGGAAGGCCCCACGGGCCGGGCATGGCGAGGAAGACGACGGCGGCCGTGACCCGCGATGAGGAAGAAGATCATCAGGTGGTCCATCCAGCTGCAGGCGAAGGACCGACCACGGCCGGGCTCCACGTAGCCGCGGTGCAGGATAGAGCGCGCTGATCCCGAACAACCCGCTTCACGCTGACGGCGTAGACGGCGAGCGCCGCCACCGCCCCGGCTCCGTGCCCGCGGGTACCAGGACGGCCGGTCGCCAGGGACGTGCCGAACCAGACGCGATGCAGCCAGCCGCGCAGGACCGGCTTAGCGGTAGCAGACCGCGGCGGGCGGGCGCATACAGTGCCCCGTGCGGCGGCGCTGCGGTGAATGAGCCTGCTCGGACATGGCCGCCAACGGCCCCCTCCGGTCGCATCGCTGGCTCCTGCCACCGGGGTCTGCAGCGCGCTGGGTACGTCAGGGCAGCCAGCCTAACGACCGCTGCGGGTCCCGCGGCACATGCGCAGCCGGGCTCAGCGGCAGGTAGAGTCCGGCTCATGCGGATGGTGGCGGTGGTGCTGGGCGGCGGCGTGGGCCAGCGGCTGGGCGCGGGCACTGCCGAAGCAACTGCTCACCCTGGGCGGGACGACGCTGATCGAGCGGTGCGTGGCGGCCTTCGAGGCGGCGCCGGGGGTGGAACGAGATCCTGGTGGTGATGGCCCGCGGCTACACCGGGCAGGTCGAGGCGCTGCTGGCGAGGGCGCGGTACCGGAAGGTGACGGCAGGTCATCGAGGGCGGCCAGACGCGGCCGGACTCGACCCGGGTGGCGCTGGCCGCCATCGCTGCGGCGGTGAGGCTGGTGACTGGGGGTGCTGCTGCACGACGCGGCCCGGCCGCTGGTGGACCAGCGGATCATCGCGGACTGCGTGGCCGCGCTGCGCCGAGCTCGACGCGGCCGGGGTCGCGGTCGCCCGACGTCCGACACTCATGGTGGTGACCGCCGACGGCGTGATGCGGCTCGATCCGCCGCGGCGGGAGACGCTGCACCGCTGCCAGACCCGCAGTGCTTCCGGCTGTCGGTGATCACCCGCGCGCACGAACTGGCCGCGGCCGATCCGGGTACTCCCCACCGACGACTGCGGGGTGGTGCTGCGCTACCTGCCGGACGTCGAAGGTGCACATCGTGCCGGGCAGCGAGCGCAACATCAAGGTCACCTACCCGCACGACCTAGCCGGTCGCCGAGGCACTGCTGCAATTGGGCTCAGTTCGAGCTCAGCTCCGCACCGCCTGCTTGACCAGGGTGCGGCCGAACTCCCAGATCAGGCCGCTGCCCTTGCTGGCGTCCTCGAGCACCTCGCCGAACGCCTCGGTGAACAGCTTCACCTCGGTGTCGCCGATCATCAGCGGCGGGATCAGCTTGATCACCTCCATGTGATCGCCGGACACCTGGGTGAGGATGCGGTGCCGCTGGAACAGCGCGACGACGACCATCTGCGCGAACAGCCCGACCCGCGCCTTCTGCAGCATGTTCCAGCTGGTCCTGGGCGCAGCGAGGACGGCTTGTCGAACTCCAGGCCGATCATCGAGCCCGCGCCCGGCCCCTGACGTCGGCGAGGACATCGAACCGTTCGGGCCATCGTGGTCAGCGGCCGTCCGCAGCGCGGCGCCGGTCCGTGCGGCGTTCTCCGCCAGGCCCTCGTCGTCCAGGACTTGCAGGCGAGGCCAGCCCGGCCGTCATGGCCAGCACGCCGCCCTTGAACGTGGCGCTGTGCACCATGACCCGGTCCATCGAGGAGTAGACCTTCGAACATCCGGCCCAGTGGCCAGCATCGCGCCGACCGGCACGAACCCGCCGGACAGCGCCTTGGCCACGGTGGACGATGTCCGGGGTGACGTCCTCGTGCTGGTAGGCGAAGAACTTGCCGGTGCGGCCGAACCCGCTCTGCACCTCGTCGCAGATGAGCAGCGCGCCGTGCTCGTGCAGGCAGCTTCGCCGCCGCGGTGAGGAAGCCGTCCGGCGGCATGTGCACGCCCTTGCCCTGGATCGGGCTCGATGATGAGGGCGGCGACGTCGCCTCTGCGGGTTCGGCGGCGAGGGCGTCGAGGTCGCCGAGGGGATCGACGTGTCGGGCAGCAGCGGGTCGAAGCCGCGGCGGAACTCGGCCGAGCCGTTGATGGACAGCGACCCGGTGGTCAGCCCGTGGAAGGCGTGGTCGCAGTAGACGACGCGGCGGCGCGCCGGTGGCGTACCTGGCGAACTTCAGCGCGGACTCGACCGCCTCGGTGCCGCTGTTGCAGAAGAACACCCGGTCAGGCCCGGCGCCTTGGCGAGGAGCTTCTGCGCGAGCAGGCCCGGCAGCGGGCCGCAGTCGAACTGGGTCCAGTCGGCCAGCTGGGCGTCCAGCGCGTCGTGCAGCGCCTGGCGGATCACCGGGTGGTTGCGCCCGGCCGCGAAGACGCCGAAGCCGGACAGGAAGTCCGCGTACTGGTTGCCGTCGGTGTGTCGTACAGGTAGGCGCCCTCGGCCCGCTCGTAGACCTTGTCGAAGCCGATCGCGTGCAGCACCTTCGGGTGCTGCGGGTTCAGGTACCGGCCGTACAGCTCGTAGCCGTCATGGCGGTGGGCGGCGAGCAGGGCCTGCAGGTCGAAGTCCATGGTTCATTCTGCCCCGGCCGCGGCCGGCGCTTTCCGTGGCCGCGTCCGGTTGCCCGACACGCGCGTCGGACTGCTGCGGTGCAGCCCGCGCGGGCTGGTGAGGAAGCTGACGCCCCAGGCCATGTGCATGACGGCGAGGACGAGCGGGATCCGGGCCCGCACCTTGGCCGGCACGCCGCGGGCCAGCGCCGCACGCGACCGCGGTGACGCCGACCGGGTAGATGACGGGGATGGCCAGGCCTAGCGGTGAGCCGACTGGCTCGCGGCTGGCGCGCCTCGCCGCGATGGCGGCCAGGCTCAGGCCGCGCCGGTGACGAGCCCGACGGTGACCAGGGCCGCCGCGACGCGGACGGGGCCAGGTAGCGGAAGCTGGCCGTCTCCGGGTGCTCGCGGACGATCACCCGGCGCCAGCGGCCGTAGTGGAAGTACTGCGCGGCAGGGTGCGGACAGCTGGCGCCGCGGCCGGTAGGTGACGCGCAGGTCCGGGGTGAACCAGATCCGGCCGCCGCCCGCCCGGATGCGGTAGTTCAGGTCCCAGTCCTCGGCCCGCAGCATCGCCCTCGTCCCAGCCGCCGCACCTGCTCGATCGCCTCCCGGTGGTAGACGCCGAGGTAGACGCTGTCCACCAGGCCCGGCGCCGCCGCCGGTGTGGAACGCGGCCGAGCCGACCCCGGCCTTGAGGTCATGGCCCAGGCCACGGCCTGCTGGAAGGTGGTGCACGCCGACGGCGGCCATCACCCCGCCCACGTCGGCCGCGCCGGTCTCGCTGCAGCGTCGCGACCGCCGGCCGCGAGGTACCCGGGCGGCATGAGCGCGTGCCCGTCCATCCGGGCGATGACGGCGTGCCGGGCCGCGCGGATCGCGCGCGTTCAGCGCGGCCGGGATCTGGCCGGTGGGATTGGCGCACGACGGTGAGCCGCGGCTGGGCCGCGGCCAGGTCCCGCGCGATCTGCTCGGTCCGGTCGGGCCGACGGGCCGACCGCGAGCACGAGCTCGAACTCGCCCGGGTAATCCTGGCCGAGCACGTGCCGTACGGCCTCCGCGAGGTGCCGCTCCTCGTTCCTGACCGGCATCACGACGGATACAGGTGGGTATTCCATGACGCTGGTCACGGTACCGCAGCCAGCGCCATGGACGGCGCCTTACCGGGCTGGCTTACGTAGCGGGTGTGGCTTATAGGCCGGAGTCCTCCAGCATCTCGGTGACCAGCGCGGCGATCTGGGACCGCTCGGACCGGACCAGCGTGACGTGCGCGAACAGCGGGTGACCCTTGAGCTTCTCGATCACCGCGACCACGCCGTCGTGCCTGCCCACCCGCAGGTTGTCCCGCTGCGCGATGTCGTGGGTGAGCACCACCCGCGAGCCCGAGCCGATCCGGGACAGCACGGTGAGCAGCACGCCGCGCTCCAGCGACTGCGCCTCGTCCACGATCACGAACGCGTCGTGCAGCGAGCGGCCGCGGATGTGGGTCAGCGGCAGGACCTCGAGCATGTCCCTGGCCAGCACCTCGTCGATGACGTCCTGCGAGGTCACCGCGCGACAGCGTGTCGTAGACGGCCTGCGCCCACGGGCCCATCTTGTCGGCCTCCGAGCCGGGCAGGTAGCCGAGTTCCTGGCCGCCGACCGCGTACAGCGGCCGGAACACGACGACCTTGCGGTGCTGGCGGCGCTCCATCACCGCCTCGAGCCCGGCGCACAGCGCCAGCGCCGACTTGCCGGTGCCCGCCCGGCCGCCGAGCGAGACGATGCCGATCTCCGGGTCGAGCAGCAGGTCGAGCGCGATCCGCTGCTCGGCGCTGCGGCCGCGCAGGCCGAAGGCCTCCCGGTCGCCCCGCACCAGCTGCACCGACTTGTCCGGCCGACGCGCGCCGAGCGCGCTGCCGCTGGCCGGAGGCGAGCGACGAGCCCGGTGTGGCAGGGAAGATCCCGGGCGGCCTCGTGGTCCAGAGTGCCTGGTCTCGTACAGCTGCGTCGACTCTCGCCAGCGGTACAGGTCAAGCTCGGCCATGCCGGTCCAGCCGGAGTCGACCGGCAGCTCCGCGCGGTACTCCTGCGCGGCCAGGCCGATCGAGGCCGGCCTTGACCCGCAGCGGCAGGTCCTTGCTGACCGAGGACGACGTCGTCGCCCTCGGCGGCCAGGTTGCGCGCCACGGACAGGATGCGCGAGTCGTTGTCACCCAGCCGGAACCCGGCGGGCAGCACCGTGCGGGTCGGCGTGGTTGAGCTCGACCCGCACCGTGCCGCCCAGTGCGCCGACCGGCAGCTCGGCGTCGAGCCTGCCCGTGCTCGATGCGCAGGTCGTCGAGGTGCCGCAGGGCCTGGCGGGCGAAGTACCCCAGCTCGGGATGGTGCCGCTTGGCCTCCAGCTCGGTGATGACGACGACCGGCAGGACGACCTTGTGCTCATCGAAGCGCGTCGATAGCCGCCGGGTCGGCGAGCAGGACACTGGTGTCGAGTACGTACGTACGGCGACCTTGGGAATTGACCACGCAGACTCCCCTGGGCGCCGGGACGGGCCCGGCGCCGCAAGACAGGACACAGACGTGTCGGATGGACCGGGCCTGGCCCCCGAAGGGCCGCGCCAGCCCTTCTGTCAGTTCGCCTGCACGCAACGCGCGAAGCACGAAGATCCGAGGGCCTTCCCGGGAACGGCGCCGCGCCGTCCACCACTACCGAAGGTACCCGCGTTCGCTGTTACCGGCAAAAGCACCTACGCGGGGGCACGCTCCCCGCGATCCCCGCATGCGCGGCTTCACGCATCCGCGTAACCAGGGCCGTTACGTGCCGAAACGCCGAGTCGCCGCGCCGCGTACGAGCGCAGCGCGCGGAGGAAGTCGACCTTGCGGAAGGCGGGCCAGTAGGCGTCGCAGAAGTAGAACTCGGAGTGGGTGCTCTGCCAGAGCAGGAAGCCGCCCAGGCGCTGCTCGCCCGAGGTCGCGGATGACCAGGTCGGGGTCGGGCTGGCCTGCCGTGTACGAGGTGCTCGGCGATGTGCTCGACGTCGAGCACTTCGGCCAGTTCCTCGATCGTGGTGCCCCTGGTGGCGTGGTCCTGGAGCAGGGACGCGGACGGCGTCGGCGATCTCCCGCCGACCGCCGTACCCGACCGCCACGTTGACGAGCAGCCCGGGATGGTGCGCGGTCGCGTCGGCCGCGTCCTTCAGCACCCGGACCGTGTCGCCGGGCAGCAGGTCGAGCGCGCCGACCGGGTTGACGTGCCAGCTGCTCCGCCACCAGGCCCTGCACGGTGTCCTCGATGATCTTCAGCAGCGGCACCGAGCTCGGCGGACGGAGCGGGTCGAGGTTGTCGGTGGACAGCAGCCACAGGGTGACGACCTCGACGCCGCTCTCGCGGCACCAGTCGAGCAGCTCGAAGATCTTGTCCGCGCCCTTGCGGTGGCCGGCTGCTGACGTCGCGGGAACCCGCCGACCTGGCCCACCGGCGGTTCCCGTCGCACATCACCCCGACGTGCCGCGGGATGGCGTCGGCGCGCGACAGGGCAGCCTGAGCCTCCGCTCGTAGAGCCGGTAGACCAGGTCACGAAGTCCCATGCTGGCGGCCTCCTCATCGCCATGATGATCCACCAGAAACGCACTCTAACATCGGTGCGACTCGGCTTAGGTCTAACGCGTGCAGTGCTGCTGGCTGAGGTATCCCTGGTCGCCGTGGCGTCTCGATCAGCCACGCAGCGACTTGACCAGGGACTCGTCCAGGCCGGGGAAGGAGCCGAGGAACTCCTTCCGCTCCCGCTTGAGCCGGGCCACCATGGCCTGCGTCTCGCCGGTCCGGCCCTGCCGTTGGCGTAGAGCCGGCGGGGCTGGAGGATCTCGAGGTCGATCGACACCCGGGATCGCCGCGGCCACCTCGTAGCCGAAGTCGGGGTCCGTGGTCCACTGATCGTGCCCTCGACGATCGCCCTGACGATCGCGGAGGAGTACGGGATCGTCACCTTCTTGGAGCCCGCGTGGCTCGTCGCCGCCGCCGACCGCGCCCGGTGTTGCAGCACGAACGCCTGGCAGCTCGTGGCTGTTCGAGCAGCTCGAGCATCCGGTTGCCCATGTCGGCCATGTCGCGCGGGAAGAACGGGTTGGTGCCGGGGACGCGCAGGAACTTGCCCTCCTCGTCCTTGCCGCCGTACCGAGGTGCCGGTGGTCTCGCCGAGCATGAAGTAGGCCGCGGCCTGGGTCCGGTCCAGGCGGGCCACGCCGGGCACGATGTTCTCGTTCCGGTTGAGGATCAGCAGGAAGCTCGCCGGCGGGATGTCGGTCGGCTCGACCACGGGTCGACGTAGGAGAAGCGGCCAGGTCGTCCTGCCGTTCTTGGTGTAGGAGGTGTCGAAGAAGTCGCACCGCGCCTGCTGCGTCGACCGAGACGTTCTCCAGGTAGGCGTCCGGCTTGGTGGTCGCGTTGTAGATGGCCGGCTCGAACTCCGGGTCGAGCCCGAAGGTCTTGGCGAAGCAGCCGTTCTCCGGTGGTGTAGACCTGCCCGCCGGGCATCGAGCGCGATGAAGTCGTCCTGGGCGAGCTTGCTGCCCAGCTGGGTGGTGAAGCGTGGTCGTCGTCTTGCCGGTGCCGGACAGGCCCACGATCAGGATCCGCCTGCGGCCGCCCGCTGACCGGCGATCACCTTGCAGCCAGCGTGCAGGGCCAGGCCGCCGCGGTTGTAGACGATGTTGTTCCACATCCGCAGGCCGCCCTTCTTCGACTCGCCGAAGTAGTCCGAGTTGAGCACGCGGGTGATGTTGGCCGTTGAGGTCGACGGCGATGAGCCGGTCGTCGGGGTAGCCGGGGCTTCGGCAGGTTGGGCGTGTAGATGACCGTGGTGTCCGGCGCCCAGGCGGCCGGGTCGTAGCCGTCATCCGACCGGGTAGTAGAGCTGCTTCTGCATGCTCGGCCACGTTGGCGTTGGCGGCCTCCATGATCAGCCGCGCCCGGGTGCGGAACTGCGGATCGGATCCGATATAGCCGTCGACCACGACCATGCGGGACTTCGCGATATGCGCGTCCTGGATGGCCGCGACGCGATCGTATTCGGCCCGGGTAATGGTCTGCCCGCGGGAGTTGGTGGAGTCGTCGACGATGTAGGTAGAGCGGGTGCTACGCGAGTCGACGCGGGCCTTAACGTTTACGTTCCCGAACTCCGGTGAGCGTGGCGTTGGGCATTTCCTCGGTCAGTTCGCGCAACCGGGCCGCCGTGGATTCCACTCCACCCGCGAGCCGTTCACCTGGTACGCCACCGTCTTTCCTCCTCCTGGGCAGTACCACACCCGCGGTCACGCCCGCGCGGGCACGCTGGCCAGCGCGCGGCACGCGGGGACGCGACATGCGGTGGCTGCTGACGACGATTTCGTGGATTCTACCCGGAATCGGAAAGATTATTCGCCGCTCGGTTTGCCGGCTGCGCTTGCCGGCGCCGACGCCACGATATGGTATAGACCACGGGCTCTTTCCTGATCGGCTTATTAATGCGTCCGCGATCTGGTATAGACCAATGGCCTGGACCAATCCTCGGGCTTTATCAGCGCGCCCCCAGGGCCCTGGTCCCGCACTTCCTCGACGTGACGCAGGGCGTCGCGGAGCCGGGCCAGCCAGGCGTCCGAATTCTCTCCCGGTCAGCCGCACGCACCAGGCCAGCGCATCGCTGCGACTGCAGGCCACGCCCGCCTCGACCAGCGTTCAGGACCCGGCGCTCGGGCTGGCGCAGCCTGGTCATCACCGGGACCGACGAGTGTGGTGAACATCTCAGTCACGTCGGCACAGGTGACGCCCCACGACACCTTGCGCCGGAACTTGTGCTCGGCCTCCCGCGCGATCTCGATGCGGCGGCTCCCTGGTCTCCTCGCGGAACCGGCGGATCCTGCCCTCGGCGGCCGCGGCCCGCTCGGCGTCCGACGCCCCGGCCGTCTCGGGGGCGGGCAGCGCGCCGACGATCGTGATCTCCTCGCGGTCCGCCTGGATGTCCGGGGCGGCGGTGAACCAGTCGCCGGGGGTCAGACCGGTGAACCAGCCGCGCAGTTCTTCGGTAGCGTTCGCCTTGCCCGCGCTCTGGTTACTAGCGCTCGTGTCGTTATCCGTGCCGGTCGCGTCGTCCGCGGGGCCGGGATCTGCTTGCGGCGTATTCATGTAATTATAATTACAGGTGTGCTTGGCCTGGTCAAACACTCAGCGGGCGGAAGTGGCACGCCGTCGGCTGAATGGCTGCGGAGTCAGGGCTGTCCGGGCCGGATGCGTGGCAGGCTGGCAGGCTAGGCCAGGTCGGGGGCTGGCCATAGCGGCGATGCGGGGGTAGACGCGGACCGCCAGTCGAACTGGGAGCGAAGCGGGCCGGGACTATCTCCACGTCCATGCCCGGCTGGGGGCCTGGATCATCCAGCCGTTGCCGAGGTAGATGGCGACGTGCGAGATGTAGCCGGGATCGGTGGGGTCGGTGTGGTAGAAGAGCAGGTCGCCGGGCTGCAGCCGGGTGACAGGGACGGACAGGCCGGTCCGGGCCTGGTCCGCGGCCACCCGGGGCATGCTGATGCCGAGCCTGGGCGAAGGACCACTCGACGAGGCCGGAGCAGTCGAAGGAGGACGGGCTTAGCCGCGCCCCACACGTACGGCAGGCGCGCCTGCTCTCGGCGGCCCGCAGCGCCGTGGTCAGCTGGGCCGCGGTCAGCGCGCCGCCGACCGGGTACCGGGGACGATCCCGACCGGGGACGATCCGCCCGGCCGGTCACCTGCGTGACCAGCGGCTCGACGGACGCGCCTTCGGCAGCACGGCCTTGATCCTGGCCGCGATCGAGGCCACGCTGGTCAGACGGGGCGCTGACCACGAGGGCGTTCCTGGTAGGCACCCCGAGCGAAGCGGCGACCGCGTCCGACATCACCGCGTCGACCCCGCCGATGCCCACGGTGCCGAACGCCATCACCGGCAGCCGTCGCTCCTGCTGGCGGCCTGACACGGTGACCTGGCCGCCGAGCGACAGCCGGTCCAGGGTGCCCATCGTGTAGGAGACGGCGACCGCCGCTGGCCACGGCCTGCCAGAGCTTGTTGGAGGCGGCGGTGGAGGGAGCCGGTAGCCGCGGAAGCTGGACGGGTTCACGCCGAGCACCGCCGTGAACGTGCCGTTGATCTTGATCTTGGCGGCCTCGATCGGCTCGGTGCCGGTTACCCCGGACTGCCTGGCCACCGCGGCCCGGACCTTGCCGGACAGCGAGAAGGGCGCGACGACCAGCAGGTCGGCCTGCTTCAGGCCGCGCAGCGGGCGACCAGGGCCCGCTTGGCGGCCGGGGCGCGGTGCTGGCCAGCTGCCGAGGCCCGGGCGACGGGGACCGCGATCGGCGTACCGCTGCCGTCCGCGCTGCCGCCGAGCATGGGGACCACCGGCCCGATCGTCTTGGTTAGCGCCGGGCTGGCCCGCGGGATCCCGGCGCGGCCGCGCCGACCGCGGCCGTATACTGCCTGCCCACCGTGGCCAGCACCGCGCCGGTGTGCCGTCCCGGCGAGCACTCGAGCACGCTGATCAGCACGGAAACCAGGCGCCTTGGCTTCGCGGAGGATGGCACATTCCGCCGCCAGAGGCGGCGTACGGCGTCCGCGAGCGAATGCATCGGTCCCAACATAACCCCCACGCCACCGTACCGGGAGGGTGCCTACCGGCCAGGGCACCTCGGCACCGGCACGACACCGGCGTCGGGCGGAGGGCGCGCAGGTCAGACGGGGCGGGATAGCACCTCTGTGAGCTCGCTGGCGGTGGTGACGGGGGCCTGGCAGGTGAACTGGCGGCAGACGTAGGCGGCGGGGGCGCCGTCGAGGCGGGCCGCAGCCCTCGAGCAGCGGGATGGCGGACGGGGTCTCCGGGTCGCCGTCGCCGAGGGCGAGGACGGCGCCGGGCGGCGCGCGTGCAGGGCGGTCCGGTGCAGGGTGCGGGTCCGCTCGTCGTCCGGACCAGCCGACCACGGCGATCTCGGCCGGGCCGCTCAGCCAGGCCTCGGCCACGGCCAGGTCTCATGCCCGCGGCCGCGCGGGTAGCGGGCGGCGATGCCGGGGAGCACGCCGAGGCGCGGCCCCGGCCGCCTCGCCGGTGCCGGGCCGAGCCGGTCAGCGCCGAGTAGCCGAGCAGCGCCCCGGCCACGGCGAAGGCACCCGACGGGGTGGCGCTGTCGGCCGGGTCGGCCGGGCGGAAGATCAGCGCGCTCGTCCTCGGCGGCCGTGTCGTAGAAGCCGCCCTGGCCGTCGCCGAACCGAGCCCAGCGCGACCTCGAGCAGCTGGCCTAGCCAGGTCCAGCCAGCGCGCCTCGCCGGTCACACCGGACAGGGTGAGGAATCCCTCGGCCGCGCAGGCGTAGTCGTCGAGCGCCCCGGCGGTGCCGGCCAGCGCCTGTCCCGTGAGGTGCGGACCAGGCGCGCCGCCGCCAGGTGCACGTCGGCCAGCAGCGTGGCGCGCGTCGCGCGGCCGCGGTGAGGTCCGGGCGGGCGAACAGCAGGCCGCACTCGGCCAGCGCGCGATACGCCAAGCCCGTTCCAGGCCGCGACCACCTTGTCGTCCCGGCCGGGCGGACCCGGCCGCCCCGGGCGGCCAGCAGGGCGTCCTGACCTCGCCGTAGGCAGCTCCGCGTCTTCCAGGGTCCGGAACGGAGCTGGAGCACGCTCGTGCCATGCTCGAACGTCCCCGCCTGGGTGACGTGGAAGGCTTCCGCCGCGAACTCCGCGTCGTCGGGCCCGAGGACCTCGGCTGAGCTGGGCTGGTGTCCAGACGTAGAACTTGCCCTCCTCGCCCCTCGCTGTCGGCGTCCAGCGACGCCGCGAGCCCGCCCTCGGCGGTCCGCAGCTCGCGCAGCATCCAGTCGCAGGTCTGTCCGGCCACCCGGCGGGCCAGCGCCGATCGCCGGTCCGGCGCCACAGGTGCGCATAGACCCGGGCCAGCAGGGCGTTGTCGTAGAGCATCTTCTCGAAGTGCGGGATGACCCAGTCCGCGTCGACCGAGTACCGGGCGAACCCGCCGCCGAGCTGGTCGTACATGCCGCCGCGGGCCATCGCCTCGCAGGTGACCTCGGCCAGGCTGGAGCGCGTTCTCGCTCCCAGTGCGCTCGTGGTGGCGGAGCAGGAACTCCAGCACCATCGACGGCGGGAACTTCGGCGCGGCGCCGAACCCGCCGCGGGCCGCGTCGTAGTCCTGGCTCAGCCCTGCAGCGCCACGTCGGCCGCCTGCCGGAACGTGGCGTCAGCTCGCCGTGGCTGGCCGCGCAGGGCGGCCGCGGTGGCGGCAGCGTTCTCGGCCAGCGCGGTGGCCACGTGCCTGGCCCGGCCGGTCACGTCGTCGCGCTGGTCCCGCCAGGCCTGGGAGATGTTCAGCACCAGCTGCCGGAAGTAATCCCGCGGGATAGTACGTGCCGGTGAAGAACGGCTCGGCGTCCGGCGTCATGAACACCGTCATCGGCCAGCCGCCCTGGCCGGTCATGGCCTGGGTCGCGGTCATGTAGACCGCGTCCACGTCGGGCCGCTCCTCCCGGTCCACCTTGACTCGCGACCACGTGCTCGTTCAGCACCGCGGCGGTCTCGGCGTCCTCGAACGACTCGTGCGCCATCACGTGGCACCAGTGGCAGGCGGCGTAGCCGACCGGAGAGCATGACGGGGACGTCGCGCCGGGCGGCCTCGGCGAAGGCCTCGTCGCACCACGGCCACCAGTCCACCGGGTTGTCCGCGTGCTGGAGCAGGTACGGGCTGGTCGAATCGCCTTGAGCCGGTTCACCCATCCACGGTAGTGACGGGCGGCCAGCGCTCAGCTCTGGGCGGCGGTGAAGTTGTCGAATTCCGCCGCGGCGGTCGAGGGCGAGTCGGAGATCGACTCGACGTACAGGCCCATGTAGCCCCTGGTGTACGGGTTATCCCGGTCGGTGTAGTCGATCAGCTTCTTGCCGTTCAGCCAGAGCTCCAGGTGGACCGCCTGGCCGCCGTCGATGGTCGTGGCCACCGGCACGCAGCCTAGCCGGACGAGCCCACGTGCAGGTCGCTGACGCTGACCGGGGCAGGGTTCGCCGGTAATCGCGGCCCCGGTGCCCACCCACTTCTGGATGGCCACGGCGTGGTCCTCGATGAGAAGGCGTAGAGATCGCCGTTGCCGTCGCCCCGGAACGCCAGGCCCAGGCCGTAGCCCTGCGCTGCGCCGGAGAGCGTGCGCACGTCGACGCTGGCGTCGAGGTTCAGCGGGTCACGCCGCTGAGGCCGTGCCCGGCGCTGGACGGCTCGGGCCAGCTCGTTCTGCCCGTTGTACCCGGTCACGCTCAGGCGGTTACGCGCCGCTGCGGTGTAAGCCCCGGCGCTGGCGTGGGCGTCATCGACCCAGCCGACCTTGTTGGTGGAGAAGTCGTCCGCGAGCGAGGACCTTGGCCGCGGCAGGGAGGCGCTCGGCGAGTTGCTGGGCTTGGGTGAGGGCATTGTTACGCGAACCCCCGCCGGAGACGAAGCCGCGGACGACGAAGACGCCGATGACGCAGGGTGGCCGCTGGGGATGGCGATGAACGCCACGATCGCCGCGACGACGGCAACGCCCAGGACCAGGGCGATCACCCAGGTGTTCGGGCGCCGCCGCATCCGCCGCTGGTCTGCACTGGCCCGGAATCAGCTGGCCCGGTCAGTCGTGGCCCGGATTGGTGGCCCGGACTCTCGAAGCCGGCTAGGCCCGGGCTCGCTGGGCCGAGGCATAGATGGCCGGGGCCCCCAGCGGGACGGGGCCATGCCGGTGACCGTCGGCTGGTTCTGGGCCTGGTAAGCCTGGGTGGCCTGCCGCTGTGCGCTCCTGGCGGCGATGGTCTGGTCGAGCACCTGGGTCAGCCGTAGGCTGGCGTCGCCCTCGGGGTTGGCCGCGCCGAGGCTGAGCGGCGGCTGCTGGGCCAGCATCGCCAGGCCGGGCGGCAGTTCCGCGGCCGTGGGCATCCGCGCGCCGTCGACGAGGACCGGGATGACGCGGATGCCGCGGGTCAGGAGCCGCCTCGATCTCTCCACGCGGACGAAGTCGTTCGGCCCGGCGGCCGCCGCCAGCCACTGGTGGCCGATGAGCGCGACCAGCGCGTCGCAGGAAGTCACCGCGGCCGCGATCACCTCGGCGAAGTCGTTGCCGAGCTGGATCGAGTCGACGTCCCTGACGATCTGCGGTCAGCCGTAATGCGCCGGCCAGCCGCTCGGCCAGCCACGCGGCCTGGTTCGCCGTATCAGCACGCCGGTACGCTGATGAATATGCGCCCCGCCACCCTGACACCCCGAGCTAATGAGACTGCCCTGACGAAACTGCACAGATGAAAGTGCTGGGTATCGTAACGACCCGGCGACCAGCGAGGAAGGCGTTTTCCGTGAGGGCGACCGCGGCGTAGGCCCGGCCGAGCAGGAAGAAGACAGCGCCGATGACGCCGACGAAGAAGCCGAGCGGCCAGTCGGACTGGTACGAGATCGCGATGCCCGCCCACACCGTGACCAAGGCGATGGCCACCGACCAGGGGCCATCGCCAGGAGTACGGCCTGGCCGTCAGACGACCTGGCCGCGGCGGCCGGGCCGATCATCAGGCTGAACATCAGCAGCGCGCCCACCACGGGCACGGTCATGCTGGTGGCCAGGGCCATGACCAGCAGGAACGCGAGCTCCATCCGGCGGGCGCGCACCCTGCGCGCCTCGGCCACCTCGGGCAGCGCCGAGGAGAACATCAGCGGCCGGAACATGACCACGATGGCGGCGACCGAGACCGCGCCGAGTATCAAGATGGGCAGCACCTGGTCCGCGCTGACGCCGAACACCTCACCGAACGGCAGCGAGTACGCCTCCTGGGCGTAGCCGCTGCTCCAGCTCACGAACAGCGCGCCGATGCCGAGCATCAGCACGAACGTCAGCGCGGTGGCCACGTCGTTCGGGCGCGGCGGCTGAGCCCGGCGATGCCCAGCGCCCCGGCCAGCGAGAGCTACGGCCAGAGCTACAGCGAACGGGTTGAGGCCGAGCAGGCTGGCACCCGCCGCGCCGGCGAAGGCGCCGTTGGGGATGGCGTGCGCGGCGAACGTGGACCCGCGCAGCACGGCGAAGAACCCAGTCACCCCGGCGATCACCGCCACCGCGGTGGCCGCGATCAGGTGTTGATCATCAGAGGGCCGAACATGCGCGCTCCGCGTCGGGGCGGGCTCGGCGACAGTCACCGAGCTGAAGCGCAGCGTGAGTGACCAGGTAGCCGCCGACGACCAGCGTCACCACGAAGAAGCTGACCGGCCAGCCGCGGCCCGCCGGGCGGCCGGTAATGGCGCTATCGTAGGCGAGCAGGATGCCGAGCCGGGTGGCCGCCACCCCAGTGCCCGCCGCCACGGCCGCGGCCCGGACCGGCCCTTGGTCACCCCAGCGCGGTCGCGGTAAAGCCGATCAGCGGCGCGGTGCTCAGCACCGCGCCGATGACCACCGCGGCTCAGCGCCACCGAGACGGCCAGACGCCATCAGGAAGGCGCGCGCCCACCGCGCGCGCACCGGCACGCCGCGGGCGCCGCGAGGTCAGGCTGAGCGCAGGCTGAGCGGCAGCACCACGGGCCAGCGCGATCACCGTGCCCAGCGCGAGCAGCGCGGACACGATCAGGGCGGGCACGGTGGACGGGGTGATAAGCGAAGATCGAGCCGAACAAGATCGTGAACGAGGCGCCGGTCGTGGTGCTGTACTGGGTGCCCAGGTACAAGAACAGCGCGGCCAGGCCGAGGGCCGGCGCCGAGCACCACGCCCGGTGGCCACGTCCCGGCCGCGGCGGCGCGCTGGATGCCGATCATCTTCCATGAACGCGTGCGCGCGCCCGCGCCGAACGCCAGGTAGCCCCAGAACTGGTTCACGCTCACCAGGAAGGCGCCCGATCCCCCGGTGGTGGCGATGTCCGCCAGCGAGTGGTAAACGAACGACTGGCCGCGGGTCACCGTGAACACGCCGGTCACGGCCGAGGTGACCGCGACCACGGTGCCGACAGCCAGCGCGATGTGCACCGGCCCGCTGCCGAAGAAGCCGGGCTCGATGATGTGCCGCAAGATGTTCACGGTGTCATCGGACGACGCCGAGCGTCCTCGGCGGCGGCTTCGGCGGCGTCGATGCCTTCCGGCGCGGCCACCACCAGGACCCGGCCGTGCACCCTGATCACGTCGACGTGCTGGCCGTACAGCCGGGACAGGACCTCGGGCTGGACCACCTCGTCGGCGGTGCCCACCGCCACCCGGCCCGCGGCCACGTAGACGATCCGGTCCATCACCCGGCATCAGCGGGTTCATGTCGTGCGCCGAGAGCAGCACCGCGATCCCCTCGGCCCGGGCCAGCCGGGCCAGCACCGAGACGATCCCCTGCTCGCTGGAGATGTCCAGGTTGGCCAGCGGCTCGTCGAGCAGCAGCAGCCGCGGCTTAGCCGATCAGCGCGTGCGCGATCATGACCCGCTGCTGCTCGCCGCCGGACAGCTCCCCCACCCGCGCGTCGGCGTACCGCCGCGCGCCCACCGCGATCAGCATGTCGTCGACACAGCTCGCAGGCGGGCCCGGGACGGCAGCCGGATGCCGAACTTATGCCCGTCGAGACCGAGCGAGACCACGTCCCTGACCCGCAGCGGCGTGTCCGGCTCGATGCCCAGCTTCTGCGGCACGTACCCGATCGAGAGCGTCCCGCGGCAGGCGCGGCGCGCCGTCGATGAGCACCGATCCGGTGGTTACCGGCTGGAGGCCCAGGACGATGCGGAGGAGCGTGGTTTTGCCCGCTCCGTTCGGGCCGATAAGACCGGTGAACTCACCCGGGTGCACGGTCAGTGAGACGTCCCGCAAGACCTCCCGGCCGCCCAGCCTGACCCCGACGCCGTCCAGCCCGGAGCAGGTCGGCGCTCACAGGTGCTCGCTCGAGACGCCGCTGGTCACGGCCTTCTGCAGGGCGCGGACCTCGGCCAGCATCCAGGACTGGTAGTGGTAACCGGGCTCGGGCATGACGGTCTCGTAGACGCCGACCACGGGGATGTCGTTCGCGCTGGGCCAGCGAGGATGAAGGATTCGGTCAGCGAGTCCGTCACCTGCTGATTGTAGACAAACGCCTTGACCTTGTGCTCGGTGAACAGGCTCCGCTCGATCGCGACGTCCTGCGCCGACGGGTCGGTGCCGTTCATCACGTCGGCCTGGAAGGCCCAGGGCGTCTTGTTGTCGGCGCCGAGGGCTTGGAGCAGGTAGTCGGCGACGGGTTCGGTGGTGGCCACGGGCGTGCCGGGTAGTGCTGCTTGAACGTCCCGATCGGCGTTGATCCAGGTGCCTAGCGAGTTGGCGAGGGTCTTCGCGTTCGCCTTGGAGTAGGCGGCGTGGCTGGGCTGGATCGCGGCGAGGTTGTCGGCGATCGCGTCGGCGACCTCGGGCATCGTGGCGGGGTCGTACCACAGGTGCGGGTTCGGCGTGCTGTCCGGCAGGCCGAGCAGCTTCTGCACCACGATGACGCGGCGGCCGGAGTCGGGGACCGCCTTCTCGATCGTGTCCATGAACGTGTCGTAGCCAGGCCGTTCTGCACCACGAGCCGGGCCGCGCGATGACCAGGCGGCCGGTCGACGCGCTCGCCTCAAACGTGTGCGGGTCCGTATTGGGGTTGCTCAGTGATGGCGCTGGCCTGGACGTACTTCCCGCCGACCTGCGCGATGACGTCCGCGTACTCGTTCTCCGCGCCGACCGCGATGATCTTGCCGTCCGCGCCGGGCTGGTCCGCCGCGGATGAGGACGTGCAGCCGACCCGCCAGCAGGGCCGCGTCAGCATGGGGCGAGCCCACGCCGGGATGGCGCGGGGCAGCGCGCGCGCGTCTCCTCCAGCGGTTCGCGCATGGCAGGTTTCTCCCAGGTGTGCGGGTGTGCAGGCGTCAGCGGTCGTTCAGAGTAGCGTTGGCCAGTAATGATAATGATTCTCACTTTTGTTTGCAACGCGATGGGGCAGGTTCTGGGGCTGCGGGCTGCAGGGGCTGCAGGCTGCGGGACTGCGGGGCTGCGGGGCTGCGGGGCGGAGCGTGGTGCGGCCGACAGGGCGCTTGAGCGGCTGGGGCTGCTACAGCGCCCCCAGGTAACTCACGGATCACGCACGTCTCGCCGTGATGGGTGTCGGCTTACCGGCAACGATGATTGTGGATCGCTGCACCCGTCATCGCGGTGTGCAGCGATCCGCTCGCTTTGCAGCCGCTGCGCGGTCACCAACAGCAGTCACACCAGGCCCGCCGGGACAGGCGGCGGGCGGCCGATCATCGCCGGGTCAGAACTCCGGGCACTCTATGATTCGCAGCCTCTTCCGGTGTGGCCGACGGTGCTGCTGGGGTGACTCGCCAGCATGGCGGCCAGGATCGTGGCGCCAGTGCCGCGAAAACCGCGGGTTTCTGTCCACGGTGACGATGCGCCCCGGCGAGGCGGCCCGGAGATGGGAGCGCCGGGGCGGTCAGGTGGTGTCAGCTGGGGGCCAGGCTGAGGGTGCTGGTGAGCGGATAGTGGGTTGTGCTTGCCCTGGCAGTTGTAGAGGGGCGGGCGGTCTGACCGGGTGAATCCTGGTGATCCTGGTGAGTAGCGGACGCCGGGGTGGCCGGGGAGGGGTTCGGGGCGCCACGGCGTGATCAGCGCCGGGTAGGAGACGAGCCTAAACTGCCGCCGCGCAGTCTGGTGTGCCGAGCGTTGACCTTCTCGGTTGCATGCGAGCGCCGAAGGCTGGCCGTCCGCCCAGCTGACCCAGTGCGGGGCGGTCAGGGCGTCGTTCGCGTCGGCGCAGGTCAGGACCAAGCTCGACGGGCGGGTCTGCCGCTGGCCTGAGCAGCCGACCACGACCGTGTACTCCGCTGGAGGCGGCGCATCGCCACGTGGCTTGACGCGGGCGTGGTGGTCCCAGCCTGGGCCGACGCGCAGCCCGCCAGGAGCTCCCAGGGCGACAGACGATGGACCGCGGTAAGAGCGGCGGCATCGTCGAGCTGGGTGAAGGATTCATGGTCCCTCCTCGCAACGCCCACTCACGCGCACACGTACGAGCGCGGCGGGGCGGCGGATGGTTGGGGACGGCGCGGCGCGAAGCTTGGGGAAGACAGCGGGGTCGCGCGCGTTGGGCGGAGCGGGGGTGAAGGTTGTACCGTGCGACTGTGACGATGCCGCAGCCTGAGGAGCCCGTGTGGGGCAGGACCCGGGCGCGCGGACCCGGCAGGGCGCAGGCCCTGGCGGCCGCGCTGGAGAGCCTGCCGGGCTTCGCAGCGCCGCAGGAGATCCACGCGGAGCTGCGGCGCAGGGGCGAGCATGCGTCGGGCTGGCCACCGTCTACCGGCACCTGCAGGCGCTGAGCGAGGACGGCAGCGTCGACGCGATCCGCGACGCCAGCGGCGAGATCCTCTACCGGCAGTGCGAGACGAGCGTCCACCACCACCACCTGACCTGCCGCAACTGCGGGCGGCAGCGTGGAGGTCGAGGGCCGGGCCGTCGGAGCAGTGGGCAGAGAAGGTCGCCGCCGAGGCGGGCTTCACCACCGACGTCGGCCACACCGTGGGAACTGTTCGGCCTCTGCCCGCAGTGCGCGCCAGGGTTCGCTTCTTCATGATCGTGGCCAGTTTGCGGCAAATAGCACCGGTTTCTGGCCATGATCATGGTCTCGGGCGGGAGTGCGACCCGGGGTGGTGGTTTGCGGCGGGGAGCCGCGTGGGCTGGGTCAGCGCTTGGGTTTGGTTTGGGGGTTGGGCGGCGGCTAGCTCGGCTTTGCGGTCGGAGGCGTACATGTGCACGTACTCCTGGCCGGAGAGCTCCTTGATGGCCGCCATCACCTGCTCGGCGATGAGCTGGCGGGCCTTGCCGGGCGGGGCGCTGAGGACATCGGCGCGGCGAACTCCAGGGGCGCGCTGATCCGCAGCTCGATGCGGCCGGGGCGCGGCACCACGTGGCCGGGGCAGCACCCGGCGGGTGCCGTGGATGCCCACCGGGATGACCGGCAGGCCGGACTTGAGCGCGAGCCAGCCGACGCCGGGGCGGCCCTCGGTACAGCCGCCCGTCCGGCGACCTGGTGCCCTCGGGTAGATGCCGAACAGGTTCCCGTCCCGCAGCAGCGCCAGCGCGGCCTCGAGGGTGTCCTGGGCGGCCCGCGGGCCGTCGCGGTCCATCTGCAGCTGGTTCGTGGCCTTCAGGTACCAGGCCCAGAGCCGGGCGGCGGGGCCGGAGGCGGTGAAGTACTCGGATTTGGCCGAGAACGTCACCGGGCGGTCCATCATCAGCGGCAGGAAGATCGAGTCGACCACGGACTGGTGGTTGGCGGCCAGGATGGCGCCGCCGGACGCGGGCACGTGCTCGGCGCCGGTCACCTTCGGCCGCCAGATGGTGTGCAGGAACGGCCCGGCGAGAACGCGGGACATCTGATACTGCACGGATCACCGTCTGCTAACCGTGGGGCGCGTGGGGGCCGTATCACCATAGCGTGCCTGGTCCGGGGGTACGCGGCGGCGGCGAGGATCGCGATGGCGAGCGGCAGCGCGAACGGCAGCACGGCGGCGGCCACGATCACGCCGGAGTCGTTGGCGAGCCAGCCGAGCACCGGCATCAGCCACAGCACGCCCAGCACCGGGCGCAGCAGCGGTTCGGCCGCGGAAGGCCGCGGCGCATGGTCGTACAGCCGGAACCAGGCGGGCCGCCAGAGCATCAGCCCGGTCACGATAGCCACGATCGGGATCAGCGGGCTGAACGCGTTGACCGACAGCGAGCCGAGGTTGGAGTTGATCTTGCGCAGCAGCAGGCCGCCGGAGCGGCCGTGCAGGGTGTTGCCCGCGAACACGCCGATGTCGGAGTGGCCGGTGGCTGGCACCAGGTAGCTGATCAGCGCGAACACGGCGAACAGGGCCAGCCCGCTGACCGCGACGAGCAGCGACCCGGCGCCAGTTCAGGCCTGACTCCCGGCGACCACCATGCCCAGCAGCAGGAAGCAGGGCACCATGGCGATGGTGCCGCCCACCTTGCCGCCGAACCCGGGCCAGCCCGACGCGAACACGGCGAAGACTCGCGACCGCCGCGACGGCCAGGACCGCGGGCCGCCGCGACGGCGCCCGCCGCCGGAGGCGGCCGGCGCAGCCTCGCTGCCGGAGGCGGCCAGGCGAGCACGCCGGCAGCAGCAGGACCAGCGCCAGCCAGGCCGCGCCGAACAGGCCGGACAGGCCGTAGATGCCGAGCGCCTCGTTGCCGATGCCGTAGAACCGGCTTGCTCTCCAGCACCGACAGGCCGAACGGGGTCTCCAGCTGCAGCCCCGACCCGGTCATCACGTCGACCCCAGCACGGCCACGGTGAACAGGCAGATCACGCCCAACGGCGCGAGCGGACCGCGGTTGCGGCAACCGAGCAGCGCGGCCCGCTGCGATCACCACGGCCAGCGCCACCGAGACGCCGTACAGCCAGGCGGCCGGGTGCGCGGTCGTCGACCACGGCGCCAGGTTGGCCAGGAAGGTGCCCGCGGGCACCGCGGCGGCGAACACCCCGGCCACCCGCCACCGCGCGGGCCCGGCGCCGACCGCTGGTCCGGCGCCGCGCCCCAGGACGCCAGGCCGATCGCGGCCAGCACGCGCGGCGTCGGCCAGCGAGTAGGCCCAGAAGAACTCGTCGTGGGTATCCCGCCACACCTGCTCGGCGGTGTCCCGGCCGGTCAGGGCCTCGGACCGTGGCGGCGAGCGAGCCCCGGTCGCCGCGGGTGACGTGCGCGCCGACGGTCTGCGGCGGCACGCTGCTGCGCCGCAGCCAGCCGAGCACGGTCGGGGTCAGGTCGGTGAGCACGACCAGGCCCGGCTGCCGGGTGGAGACCGCGTTGAGCAGGCCGGAGGAGTAGCCCGGGCCGTCGGCCAGGGCGACCTGCAGGTGCGGCGGCTTGACGGCGCGCCCGGCGCGGTGACCAGGAGCGTGGTGTCCGCGGGAAGCGCCGCCGCGATGGTAGGCGAGCTGGGCGTCGGCGGCGGCGAGTTGCCGGGCCCGTTCGGCATATCCGAGCGTGCCGAGGTCCACCACGGTCAGCGGGCAGCGGGCCAGCACCGCCGCCGTGACCCGGCCCGGGCCGGGCAGGTAGGAGGCGACGTGGCTGACCCGGTCGGCCAGGGCCAGCGCGGCGCCGGGGCCGGCTGGCGGTGGCGCACCTGGGTCTGCCCGGACAGCAGGCCCCAGTCCGGGGTTGTTGTGGAAGCTGGTGGTTGTAGGTCTCCAGGGCGGGCAGGCCGGGGACGCTGGCGCCGGCTGCGCGGGCCGGACTGGCTGTGGGAAGGCTGCCGCAGGCGGCGTTGGTGTGGTCGGACTGGGCCCGGGCGCCCCGCGTTCAGCGTGAGCCAGCCGTCGGCCGGGCAGGTCAGCGGGAGCACCGCGTAGTCCACCAGGTTTCGACCGAGCCCCGGCTCAGCCAGCCGCCACAGGGTTGGGGTCCTGGCCTCGGACACGTCGCTCCAGCGCAGGCCGGACAGGCCGACCACGACCACGTGCTGCGCCCTTGGGGGCGTTGGGCTCGCCTGGGCGGAGGGGGTCAACGTCAGGACCGCGAACAGGCAGGCAAGCAGGGACCGACCAGATCACCGCGGGCCTCGTACTCACCGGTTCACCGTATCCGGCTATTTATTCCGAACGGGCCGGGTAGCACGTCGACGTGACCGCTCTCACCGGCCACGATGTCGCCGATGAGCGCGGCGGGCAGCCCCTTGCGCCCGCAGCGCGTCCAGCAGGGCGGACGCCGCCGCGGGCGGGGCGGCCAGGAGCAGCCCGCCGGAGGTCTGCGCGTCGTGCAGGAGCACGGCGATCTCGGCCGGAACCGCCGGGTCGACGGCGGCGAAGCCGCGCATCCGATCGGTGTTGGCCCTGGTCCCGCCGGATATGAAGCTTACCGCGGCGAGTTCGGCGGCACCGGGCAGCAAGGGGACCCGAGGCGGCGTGAATGCGGGCCGCGACCTGGCTCGCGGCCAGCATCCGGTGCAAGTGCCCGAGCAGAGCCGAACCCGGTCACGTCGGTGGCGGCGCGGACGCCTACTCGCAGCGCGGCCTCGGCTCGCGCCTGCTGTTGAGCAGGGTCATCGAGGCGACGGCGGCCGCGACGACGTCCTCGGGCGCCTGGCCGCTGCTTGAGCGCGGTGGCGACCACGCCGGTGCCGATGGCCTTGGTCAGGATGAGCTGGTCGCCTGGGGTGGCGCGGTCGATGGTCATCAGCCGCGCCGGGTCGGCCAGGCCGGTCACGGCCAGCCCGTACTTGGGCACCGGGTCGTCGATGGTGTGCCCGCCCGCGACGAAACAGCTGCAGCCTCGCGCGGCCACCTCGGCGCTGCCGCGCAGCACCTGGCCGAGGATGGCCAGGTCCAGGCCTCTCGCCGGGCCAGGGCGGCCAGGTTGACCGCGAACAGCGGCTGACCGCCCATGGCGTAGACGTCGGACAGCGCGTTCGCGGCCGCGATCCGGCCCCAGTCCGCCGGGTCGTCGACGATCGGGGTGAAGAAGTCCGTGGTCAGCACCAGCGCGCGCTCGTCGTCGAGGCGGAGCACCGCCGCGTCGTCGCCTTCGGCGGCGCCGACGAGCAGGTCGCCGCTAGGCCGGGCCCATGGCGGGGGCGCCCTCGCAGGCCTGGCGAACAGCTGCTCCAGCTTGGCCAGCGGCAGCTTGCAGGCGCAGCCCGCGCCGGGCGACAGCGAGGTCAGCCGGGGCGCGTGCGTTTTTCGGCCGTCACGGTGGCCACTGTAGCTGCGGGCCAAGCTGCCAGATGGCCGTGGCTATGTGCCGGTCCCGCGGGATCGGCGTGTATACCAGTCCCCTACAGGCGCGCGCGAGGCGCCTGGTTGCTGCTCGACGGGAGAAAACGCAGGCAGGGCCGCCCTGGCTGGGGGTACCCTCGCCGGGATTGTTAAGGTTTAACCGATGTCTTCTACGAGGGAGTCAACCGAGGCTGCGGACCGCAGCTTCGTGGTGGTCGCCAGCAGGCTGCCGGTGGACTGGGTCGAGGGGCCGGACGGCAGGACGGAATGGCAGCGGAGCCCGGGCGGCGCTGGTCACCGCGCTGGAGCCGGTGATGCGCGAGGCCGGGGGTGCGTGGATCGGCTGGTCCGGCGACGCCGGGCCTGCTCCCGGGGCGTTCGAGGCGGACGGCCTGCACCTGGTCGGGCTGGGCCTGTCCGAGAACGAGGTCAGCAGTTCTACGAGGGTTTCTGCAACGCGACGCTGTGGCCGCTCTACCACGACGTCATCTCGCCGCCCCAGTTCCACCGCCGGTGGTGGGAGGCGTACGTGACGCGTCAACCGCCGCTTCGCGCGAGGCCGCGGCCGAACAGGCGGCGCCGGGGGCGACCGTGTGGGTGCACGACTACCAGCTCCAGCTGGTGCCGCGGATGCTGCGTGAGCGGCGCGACGACGTGCGGATCGGCTTCTTCAACCACATCCCGTTCCCCGGCTACGAGATCTTCGCCCAGCTTCCGTGGCGGCGGCAGGTGGTGGAGGCCTGCTCGGCGCCGACCTGCTGGGGTTCCAGCGCCGGGCCGACGCCACCAACTTCCTGCGGCGCCTGCCGCCGGGCCGTCGGCCTGACCACCAAGGGGTCGACCGTGCGGGTCGCCGAGCCGGGGGCTCGCGGAGATCCACGCGGCCGCGTTCCCGATCTCGATCGACGCGAAGGGCCTGGCGCGAGATCGCCCGGCGGGACGACGTCAGGAAACGGTCCGCGCAGATCCGGGAGGCGCTGGGCGAGCCGGGCCTGGTGCTGCTGGGCGTCGACCGATTGGACTACACCAAGGGCATCCTGCACCGGCTGCAGGGCCTACGGCGAGCTGGTAGGCCGCCGGGCGGCTCGGGCCGCGGCCGGTGCTGATCCAGGTGGCCAGCCCGAGCCGGAACGGGTCGAGGCGTACCAGACGCTTCGCGACGAGGTCGAGGTGATGGTGGGCCGGATCAACGGCGAGTACGGGGAGGTGGGCTACTCCCGTGCACTACCTGCACCAGTCCTACCCGCGCGAGGAGATGGCCGCGCTGTACCTGGCCGGGGACGTGATGCTGGTGACGCCGCTGCGGGACGGCATGAACCTGGTGGCCAAGGAGTACGTGGCGTGCCGGAACGACGAGAACGGCGCGCTGGTGCTGAGCGAGTTCACCGGCGCGGCCGACGAGCTGGCCGGGGCGTTCCTGGTCAACCCGCACGACATCGAGGGCCTGAAGGACGCGATCGTGCGCGCGGCGACCGCCAACCCGGCCGAAGCCAGGCGCCGGATGCGCGCGATGCGCAGGCGCGTCCGCGAACACGACGTGGCCCGCTGGGCGGCCAGCTTCCTGGACTCGCTGAGCGAGGCCCCGGCGCAGATCGGTCAGGCCTGGGAGCCCGAGGCCAGCTGAGTTCGTCCGGGCATGACCGCACCGGGATCGTCTCGCCGGTGACGATCCCGGTGCGGAGCTGTGATCAGGCGGCCCGGCCGATCATCCGGTTCAGGGCCCGCCGGGCGGTCTCGGCCCAGCTGGTGCGTTCGGTCCGCGGCGGTGGCGGGGCGGGAGCTGGCGCGGGGTCCTGGACCTGGGCCTCGGGCCGCCGGGGCGGCGGGCTTGGCGTCCCGCTGGGCGTGGTCCTCGCGGATGTGCAGGTCGAGAGCGGCCGGGCGGGTACCTGAGCCCGCAGAGCGGGCACGTGAGGCTGGACATGTGATCCTCCCTGGGTTAGCTGCCCGGCAGTTCGCCGAGCGTGACCTGGACGTTGCGGTCCTGGCCGTCGCGGCTGATGGTCACGGTGACCTTGTCGCCGGGCTTGGCGGCGGCCAGCGCCTGGGACAGCGCGGTGGTGTCGGTGGTCTGCGCCCCGCCGACCGCGGTGATCACGTCGCTTAAGCGCGAAGCCCGGCCCGTTCGGCTGCTCCACCATTAGTCACGGCGACCACGCCGACCCCTCCCGCGGTGCCGTCCGGGCCGAGGACGGTCGCGACCTCGGCGCCTATCGCGGCCCGGTGCGAGTTGGTGACGTGCCCGGTGTCGATGATCTGGGTGGCGATGTCGCGGGCCAGGTTGGACGGGATGGCGAAGCCGATGCCCTGGGCCTGGCCGCCGCCCTGCGGGCTGCCCGCGGCCAGCGTCGGGATGCCGACCACCTGGCCGGAGGTGCTGACCAGCGCGCCGCCGCTGTTGCCCGGGTTGATCGGGGCGCTGGTCTGGATCGCGCCGGGCAGCGTGGCCGCGGGCGAGCCGTCCGTGGTTTAGCTCGGTGACCGCGCGGTCGGTGGCGGAGATGATTCCCTGGGTGACGCTGCCGGACAGGCCGAGCGGGTTACCGATGGCGAGCACCACGTCACCGGCCTGCACCTTGCCCGAGTCGCCGAACGTGGCTGACTGCAGCCCGGAGGGGTCGTCGGCGCGGATGACCGCGAGGTCGTCGGGCGGGTAGGTGCCGACGAGCTTGGCGCTGCGCGGGGCGGTGTCCCCGGCCACCTGGACCTGGAACTTGGTGGCGTCGCCCGCGACGTGCGCGTTCGTGACGATGTTGCCCTTCGTGTCGAGCACCACGCCGGAGCCGAGCCCGTTCTCGGTCCTGATCAGCACCACCGAGGGCAGCACCTGCCGGACCACGCTGGCGTAGCGTCCGGGCCGGGACCTGACGCCCGTTGAGGTCGCGGGACCGGGCGCGGCCGGGCTCTGGGTCGCGGTCGCCGCCGCCAGCGTCCCTGACGCGCTCGGAGTCAGCCGCGGCCGCGCCGATCGCGACGCCGCTGCCTCCGATCACCAGCGCCGCTACCGTGGCTAGGCCCGCGCGGCGCACCCGCTGTGATCGTGTGTCATCTGTTTCGTCTCCTCCGTCTTGGCGATGGCACTCACAGCAAAGCCGGGCGCTGCGCAGGCGCGGTGACGCGGCGATGGGGACGATGTGGAGGAACGCTGAGGCTAGGCCGAAGGCAAGCTGAGCGTCATCTGAGTGCCGTGGCCCAGACGCTTCGTCTCGCTGGCGGCGGTCAGCCGACCGCCGTGGGCCTGCGCCAGCTCGGCCGCGACGGTCAGGCCGATGCCGCTGCCGGAGATCTGCGGCGGCCTGCTGGCCGCGGAAGAACCGGTCGAAGATGCGCGGCAGGTCGTCGGCGGCGATCCCGGTACCGGTGTCGGTGACGCGCAGGGACCGCGTGGGCGCCGGTCCGTTCGGTGCTGATCGTGACGCGGCCGCCGGACGGGGTGAACTTCAGCGCGTTGGTGAGCAGGTTCGTGATCACCTGGTGCAGCCAGTGCGGGTCGGCCAGCACCGGGCTCGCGGCCAGGTCCCGGTCCAGGGTGACGCCCGCCGCCTCGAACCGGCGGGCCAGGCTGTCGGCCGCGGTGGCGGCGAGCTCGGCCAGGTCGGCCCGGGCTCCGGGCCAGGTTGAGGGCGGCCGCGTCGGCGGCGGCCAGCGTCTGCAGGTCGCCGACCATGCGCGCCAGCCGCAGCACCTCGTCGCGGAGGAGGCCGAGCTCGGCCGGGGTGGGTTCGGCCACGCCGTCGAGCAGCGCCTCGTGGCCCGCCTGCAAGATGGCGATCGGGGTGCGCAGCTCGTGCGCGACGTCGGCGACCAGGTTGCGGCGGATCTGCTCCTGCCGGTCCAGGGTGCTTAGCCATCTGGTCGAAGGCGGCGGCCAGCTCGCGCAGCTCGCCGGGCGCGTGGATCTCGCCGACCCGGGCGGCGCGGTCCCCGCCGCCATGGCCCGGGTCGCCGCGATCAGCCGGATGACCGGGCGGGTGATCCGCCGGGCCACGGCGAGCCCGGTGAGCAGCGCGAGCAGGGCGGCCAGCCCGGCCGCGCCGGCGATGGCGCGCAGCAGCGCGGTCTGCAGGCTGCGGTCGGCGGCGTTGAGCCCGGAACCGGTGGACCGCACCAGCGCGGTGCCCACCCGCTGGCCGCGGACGACGATCGGCAGGCTCGACTGCGAGCCGCCCGTGCGGTCGCGAAGCCGGGCGAGGCCGCGACGACCTGCCCGGCCTGGTCGCGGATCTGCGCGGCCGCGCCGGTGGTGGCGGCCAGGTCGAGGACGGACGCGAGGTCGGCTCCGGACCAGGTGTTGTTCCGGTCCCACGCCGCCCCGGCCGAGACCGCGACGGCCTTGGCCAGCGTCGGCGCGCTGCTGGCTGGCCAGGTTGGAGACGTCGGCGGCGGCGAACGCCGCGGTCAGCCCGGCGAGCAGCGCGACCGCGGCCAGCGCGACGCTGAGGAAGGCCAGGGCCAGCCGGAGGCCGAGCGTGCCACCTCGGGGCACCGCGTGCCAGTTGGCTGCGGCGCGGCCTCGGCTGCCGGCGGTGCGGCGGCGCGGGCCGGGATCAGTCATCGCGGGCCAGGCCGAGCCGGTAACCGCCGCCGAGTACGGTCTGCACGATCTTGGGGTTGCCGGGATCCTCCTCGACCTTGCGGCGCAGGTTCTTCACGTGCGAGTCGACGGTGCGCTCGTAGCCCTCGAACTCGTACCCGCGCACCCGGTTGATCAGCTCGAACCGGGAGTACACCCGGCCCGGGACGGTGGCCAGCGCGGTGAGGACGCCCCACTCGGTGGGGGTCAGCGCGACCGCCGCGCCGCGCACCGTGGCCTGCCGCTGCGGCTCGTCGATGACGAGCTCGCCCCCGCCGTAGCTGGCCAGCCCCTGGGCGGCGGCCGGAGCCGCCGCGGCGCAGGATCGCCTGCACCCGCAGGACCAGCTCGCGCGGGCTGAACGGCTTCGTCACGTAGTCGTCGGCGCCCAGCTCGAGCCCGCGGATCCGGTCTTCCTCCGCGGTCTTGGCCGTCAGCATCAGGATCGGCGTGCCTGACCGTCGGCCCGGTCGCCCTGAGCTCGCGCGCCACCGTCTCGCCGGGCACGTCCGGCAGCCCGAGATCGAGGATCACCAGGTCCGGCGCCGAGGTCAGGGCCATGGTGATCGCCTCCGCGCCCGAGTCGGTGGACAGCACGGTGAACCCGGCCCGCTCCAGGTAGGACCGGACCAGGTCGCGCAGCTTGCGCTCGTCCTCGACCACCAGCACCGTCGACGCCATCGTCGCTCCTCTCGCCTTCCCGCCCTGTCACCCCGGAGGCACGCCTGGACGTTCCCATGATCCTCACACGGGAACCGGCCGCTCGCCTCCACACCATCACCATGTCAGCTTCACTGAGGCCCGCACGGCCACCGGGTGCACTGATCATGACCGCACCAGCAGTTGGAGGGCGACGCGGATGACCGGAACCGACCTGATCGTGCTGGCCCCGTGGATCGTCTTCGTCCGCGGGCCTGGCCGTCATCTGCGTTCTCCTGCTGCGCTCGGCGCGCGTCCGGTTCCGGCGCGCGTCCGGTTCGCGGCGCGCACCCGGTTCCCGGCCCCAGCGGCCGCACTCGATCCGCCGAGGCGCCCCGGCGGGCCGGGAACCGGCTCGCCGCCCAGACCCACAGGAAACGGAATGTCGCGAGAACAACGCAGAGGCCACGCCGCAATGACCGCCGAACAGAGCGCCGGAACCCCGGCCCGCGCTGGCGGGCGCGGCTCGAGGCCCGCTGGCAGGCCTACGTGCAGGGAGGTCACCGAGCTGTCGCTGGCCTACCACGTCGCGGCCGCGGCCGTCCCGGACGGCACCGGCGACGGAGCAGGCCAGCCGGAGATAGCCGCGCTGCTGCGCCGGGCGGTCGCGGGCCCGCAGGAAGCTGGCCGACATCGAGGACGCCCTGGCCCGCCTGGCGGCGGGCCGCTTCGGCTCCTGCGAACCAGTGCGGATCACCGGTCCCGGCCGGGCTGCTCACCGCGGCTCCAGGACCAGGTACTGCGCGCTGCGACGCGCCGTCCAGCAATACGTAACC
>ERZ1370068.4871-contig-3921_pt1 | contig 50876 bp, 96 predicted proteins | sample MGYA00561227_ERZ1370068 | MGnify/ENA primary metagenome ERZ1370068 (study PRJEB38410, sample SAMEA6850437) | metagenome | study: Metagenomic assessment of the ecological functions of the soil: analysis of the soil microbiota associated with the... | reverse complement strand
ATATTACTTCCGTTCAGTTACGTATTGCTCGAGGTAGTTGCCTGGGTGTGGACTCGCTCGGCGATGCGCCGCAACCCATCGGGTCCGTGATAGACCGCGTACATGCTTGCCATCACGGCGAGCAGCACCTGCGCGGTGCAGACGTTGCTCGTGGCCTTGTCGCGCCGGATGTGCTGCTCCCGGGTCTGCAGCGCCATGCGCAGCGGCCGGACGCCCATGGCGTCGCGGCGAGACCCCGATGATGCGGCCCGGCATGTGACGCTTGTGGCCCTCTCCGCGTGGCAAAGAAGGCGGCGTGAGGGCCGCCGTACCCCATCGGTACGCCAAAGCGCTGCGAGCTGCCGATCGCGATGTCGGCGCCCCGACTCGGCCGGGGGGTCAGCATCGTCAGCGCGCAGCAGATCGGTCGCGGCGGTCACCAGTGCCCCTGCCGCGTGGGCCCGGTCGCACAGCTCGCGGAAGTCCCGAATCGCGCCGTCGGTGGCCGGGTATTGCACCAGCGCGCCAATCGCGATCCGCCGAATTCGAAGGTCTCGGTGCGGCGACCGTACGTCACCACTCCGCGCAGCTTCGGCGCGGGTCTCGGATCCACCGCGATGGTCTGGGGATGGCAGGCCGGCGTCCACCAGATACACCGGCTTCGCTCTCGGCAGGCCACCGCCACGGTCAGGTGCATCGCCTCGGCGGCGCGCCGTGGCTTCATCGAGCAGGAGAGGCGTTGGCCACTCGGCAGGCCGGTGAGATCGGCCACCAGGTCTGGAAATTGAGCAACGCCTCGAGCCGGCCCTGCGCGATCTCGGCCTGGTAGGGGTATAGGCGGTGTACCAGCCCGGGTTCTCGAGGATGTTGCGCTGGATGACCTGGGGCGTGAAGGTCCCGTGCAGTACCCCATGCCGAGGTAGGACCGGAAGATCCGGTTCTGCGCGGCCAGCCCGCGGAGGAGGCTTGCAGCACTTCGCGCTCGCTGCGACCGGGAGGAAGGTCCAGCGGTCGCGGCAGCCTGATGTCGGCCGGCACTACCGCATCGATGAAATCATCAGAGAGTCGTAGCCCAGTTCGTGCACCATGGCCTGCACGTCGTCCCGGCGGGGGCCGATATGGCGAGAAGACGAAGCGGTCGGTGCGGAGCAGGGTGTAGGCGGTTTGGTCAGGCATGCAGGGATGGGAGACAGGAGACGGGAGAAAGAAGACGGGACGGGAACAAACCGGCGCCCGACGGCAAAGAGCCGAGGCGCCGGAGGAAGCGAACAGTACTGCATCGGAAACCTACCCGCCGATTTTCTGCTGATATTGGGCGGCGGAAAGAGGAGCGTCGCGATAGCTCAGACGGATCGCGGAGGCGCAGCGTTGATCATCCAGCCGGCGCCGTAGGGTCGCGATTGATCGCGGCCGGATCGGTATCGAGGCGGTGTTGGCCTCGACCACCTCACCGCTCAGCTGGGCAGAACAGCTCGGACACCGCCTTCACCGCTTCGACCGTGCCGAACGCTCCCATACGCTCGAAACGTCGCGCCCGGCTTGGGCAGCTCGACGAAGACGCACGTCCCCCAGCTCACCTTGCGCGTAGTCGGTGACGCCGATCTCGACGACGAGCGGAATCGGCCGACTTACGGACATATCTCGTGTTCGGGGGTGTAGAGGGAGGTCAGCGGGGATGTTGGGCACGTTGGCTCCGCAAATTGCGTGGGGGAGGATAGAAGCGGGGATGGAGCCCGTCAAGCAGGAACGAGCTGGTCCAGACCGCCTCGCCCGTGCTCCAGGGCGGCACGATCAACCTCGTTTTCAATCACGAACGGGGCCCGCGGCGGAGTTCTCCCCACCCAGTCCCGCTTCTCCAGGGCAGGCATCTGCGCCTCGAGGCATGCGGCGGGCTTCGTCAATCGGCGGGCGCGGGATTCCATGAGCCGCTGGAGTCGCATTGCCTCCGGCGCATCGACCAGGACCACGGCGTCGAAGGCCGCCGGATCGGCAGATTCGAAGGAGCGGGATGTCGCTTACCACGACCCGCGCTCCTTGGCGTTTCGCAGCCTCAGGAGCTCCGCCCGCCGACGATGTACCTCGGGATGGACGATTGCGTTCAGGTCGGCTCGGGCCGCAGGATCCCGCATCACGATCTGCCGGACCCGGGCCCGGTCGAGCTGGCCATCGGACAAGATCACTTCCGGGTCGAAGCGTTCCGCGATAGCCGCCAGGACGGGAGTACCCGGCTGCTGGATTTCCCCACGATCTGATCGGCGTCGATGATCACGGCGCCCCAGCTCTCGAAACAATTCGGCGACGGTGGACTTGCCGGAGGCGATGTTGCCAGTGAGGCGAGGTGGGAGCATGGGAGCCGATAGCCGTCAGCCGTCAGACTAATAACTAACAGCTGATGGCTTACGGCTGATGGCCGATGGCTTGATGGCTGATGGCTGCTTTTCTCACAACAACGCCGTCTGATCCTCGTCCTTCCGCGGCACCGGTGACAGTGCCGGCAGCGGGCTTCGTAGGACTCGCGGCCGCCGATCATGATCGTGGAAGTCGTAGCGGGCGGGTTTGCCGTCAACCAGCCGCTGGTTGCGGGTGGCGAGGTCGCCGGCAGATGACGCAGATGGCCTGCAGTTTGTCCACCGTCTCCCGCGACCGCCATGAGGTTGCCCATGGAGCCGAAGGGCTCGCCCCGGAAGTCGGTGGTCGGTGCCGGCGAGCGATCACCCGGACGCCCGCGAGCCGCCAGGGCGGTGGCCACGGTGACAATCTCGGATCCAGGAACTGGGCCTCGTCCACCGCGACGAGCTCGGTGTCGGGCCAGCACCAGGCGGAAGATTTCGGCAGCGGAATCCACCGGCGTGGCTTCCAGCTCACGACCGTCATGGCTCGCGACGCTGTACAGCCCACCGTACCGGGTGTCGAAGTGGGACTTGAATACCTGAACGCGGCGGCGCGCGATGATCGCACGACGCACCGCCGGATCAGCTCCTCGCTTTTTCCGCTGAACATCACGCCGGAAACGACTTCGATCAACCCGGACGCGATCCGTGATACATCCGGCGCCTCGGTTCCGGGGGTGCGGCGGAAAATGGCTGGCGATGCCGATGGGGTCAAGCGAAGCCGGTAACGGCTTGCTATCGCTCCGTGCTTCCTCACATATTCTGCCCCCGCCCCGATCCTCACCCAGCCACTAGCCAGGGCCTTGAGTGAACAAGCAGGAGTTGGTTGAAACCGTCGCGAAGAGCCTGGGCAAGTCAAGGCCGAGGCGGCCAAGATCGTCGAAGCGCTGTTCGCACCGGGAGGCGTGATCTGCACCGAACTCAGAAGGGCAGGAAGGTCCAGATCACCGGATTCAGCAACTTCGAAACCCGAAAGCGGAAAGGCGCGAACCGGGCGGAACCCGCGGACTGGCCGGGCCATCTCAATCAAGGCCGGCGTGGCACCGGTATTTCGGGCGGGGAAGGGCCTGAAGGAACTGGTGAACAAGCGGTGAACAAAAGCGGGGAGCAGGGAACGGGGAACAGGGTGCGAGGATGGACCCATTCTCCGCTACCGCTTCCGCGCCCCGTTCCCCGTTCCCCGTTCCCGGTTCCCCGCTTCACCCGGCTCCTGGGCCCCGCCCCCGGTCCACCTCGCCGTGACCCGACGGCGGCGGATGAGTCGCCGCCGTTCATCCGCCGGGCAATCTCTCCCCGCTTCCTCCGCCGGGACCTCCACCAGACAATGTAGGCCTCCCGGACCTCGATCTTCCCGATCCGGGTGCGATCCGTCAGCTCGCGGGTCAGCGCAGCGACGAGATCGTGGGCGTCACCTCGTCGCTTCTTTCCCATGCCGACCCAGACTCTCGCCGTAGCGGGAACCGCCGCGACCGGAGCCGCAGGTTCCGCCTTCTCGCCTCTCACTCACAGCTGGTAAAGCGCCGCCGCCACTGAGCCGGATCGTGACGCTCAAACAGCGCAGCGCGATCGCGAGCGCAGGGCGTTGTTCTGTCCCGGGTACCAAGCGCGGACTCGATGCGCGCACGGCGCGCCGAGGCGATCGATTCGGCCGCCTCGAGGGCACCGGGCAACCGCAGCTTGGCTTGTGACGCTCGGTCACCAGCTGGAGGTAGGGCACGGCGTGCGGTGGGAGCAGCAGAATCACGTTGCCGGCCGATGCGAGCTGGGCCAGGCGGGCGGGGTCGGGGATATGCGTAGCCGATGATCAGCCCGGCGGTCGGCGCATCGCCGTAACCACCGTCGTCTCGTCGGCCGCCGACAGCATCGAGCGAACCTCTTCGGCGGAAGCGCGATCAGCGGTCCAGATCGCTGGCGGTCGGTGGATCCAGCGTTTCCAGGACGCCCCGCAGCGCGGTGGGCCGCGCGCTCCATGCCGTGACGGCAAACTGAACCGCCAGGTTACTCTGGGTCTGGAAAGGAGCGGCGAGGGACCGGCGACGACTCCGCGGCGGGCAGCCAGCGGTCGGTCAGGTCGCGTGATGGAGCAGGGGACAACGGAACCAGGAACCGCTGCGCGTCCTTGTTGGCGTCCTGCAGGATCTGGGTGAGCGATCGCCGGATTCTCGAATCCATCCGGCCACACCAGGGCGATGTGACTCAGGACTCGGCAGGCGCGCTGCGGCGACACACAACTGAAGTGCAACCTCAGGAGTCGTGAGGGAGAACCTGGAGCGTCCCGTCCTTCAAACGGCGCAGGGCTCGGGCGAGGCGTGGTTGCCGTCTCCAGTGTCAGTGAAGCGGCTCTGGTAGAGCGGAATCAAGGCAGCGAGACCACTCATCAGATGCCGTAGGTCGGGCACTAGCACGAGAACACTGGCTCTCTGGCCCAGCGGTCCCTAAGAATCCCGCCATCCGCTGGAATCGCATGAAGCGCGCGCGACGGCGGACTCACGAGTACCAGGTTGGTGCCGCCGCACCGCGGGCACGGTGGAGTCGCGGATTGCAGCTGCTCGAGGGCGTAACTCTCAGAGCTTCAGCAGGCCGCAAGCGGCGCAGGCAGCGACGGAGTCCCAGTTCCTGACAGCGACATCCCCAGGATTGTCAAACAGCGATACTGATAGCGGGCCCGAACATAGCAAGATTGTCATCATCGGACCAGTTGACATACCCTGCTTTCGAGGGACTTTGTGTGTTCCCGCGTGGTCCGTAGGCCTCGCCCGATCGAATCTTTTGCCAGGAGGTTGTGCCCGATGCCTGACGCATTATCGCAGAATCTCGCCTATATCAGGCCCTCGAGACTGTCGCGATCAGCGCCGAGACCAAGACGTCGCCGCGCGGCTGGGTGAGGGATGTGTGGATCTGAGCGTAGGGAGCCTGACTTCGATACGCCCAGCATTGCGGCACAGGCGGGCATCAAGCCATCCAGAAGGGCATGACCGCTATCCGCCGAATATCGGCATCATCGAGCTGCGTACCGCCATCGCCGCGCAGCCTGTCGCTGTCATGTCGGGCGGTCGTCGATCAATCCGGATCAGATCGTGGTCAGCTCGGGGTCCAAGCAGGCGATCTTCAACGCCTGCTTCTCGCTGTTCGGTCCCAAGGACAAGGTGCTGATCCCGTCGCCGCGCCTGGGTGTCCTATCCCCAGATCGTGCACCTCTGCCGGGCCGAGCCGGTCGCGGTGCCCGGCGATCTCGAGTGGGGCCTCAAGGTCAGCGTCACGGATCTGGAGCAAGCACACCGACAAGCTGGTGCGCGGCCTCATCCTCTGCTCGCCCTGCAATCCCACCGGCGCGGTCTACACCGCCGCCGGAGTGCAGGGCGATCGCCGACGTGGGCCAAGAAGCAACGGGATCTGGATCATCGCCGACGAGATTTACCGGCGGATCAGCTATGGCAATGGCCCGGCTGCCGTCGTTCCTCGACCTGCCGGATGAGTATCTCGAGCGGGTGGTCGTCATCTACGGGGCCAGCAAGGCCTACGCGATGACCGGCTGGCGGATCGGCGCCGCACTGGCGCCGACTGCATCTGGCCAAGGCCATGGCTGCGTTCCAGTCGCACACCACGACCGGCGCCAACCAGCCGGCGCCAGTGGGCCGCGGCTGCGGCGTTCACCGACGAGCGGGTTGAACAGGACGTTCAGCGGATGGTCGCCGCATTCCGGAACCGGCGGGATCGCGTTGTATCGAGCGGTTCCGCGGTACCGCGCCCCAGGCGTCGAGTTCGTGGAACCGCACGGCGCGTTCTACTTCTTCTTCCGGGTGGACGGCATTACCAAAGGGACTCACCAGGCACCAGTTTCTGCGAGCAGGCAATGGCCGCCGGTGTCGCGATGGTCCCGGGTGCGGCATTCGGGGACGATCGCTGGGTCGGATGAGCTACGCGGTTTCCGATCAGGGAGCTGGAAACCGCCCTCGACCGGATTCTGGATCTGGTCAGCCGACTTGCCGCGTCCCAGGCCCGCTTAGCATGGCGACCATGACCTGAGACTCGGCTCCGCGCGAGTGGTTGCCTCGCGGGGCTTCACCCCGGCAACGTGGCTTCCGGCCGCGAGTGAAGCACGATCTCCTGAGACGGCGGTCCGGCTGGCCCGGATGGTCAGAACCCGGCCCCTTCGAGCCCCGAGCGGTTGGAGCTCCCGAGGCCGTGGCCAGGAACGGTGGCGTTTCTCGACGGGACCCAGCGCTACGAAGTGATGTCCTACGCTTCGACCACTCCCGTGGTGCGTGGCGGAAGTCCGCCACAGCGGTGATGGAACGCCGGGAGAAGACTCTGTACCCGGCTGAAGAAGGCCGCCGCCGACTGGTGATCGCGCGACCCTCCGTCCTCGATTCCCTGGGCGACCTGGTGGATGACCACGGAGACCGTCGCCCTGTCCGGAGGGACACGCCCGCCCATCCGGTCAGGAATTCGAGCTCGCCAGCCGGGTGGTAGACCAGGCCCGCAGCCGGCTCGAAATGGAAGTCGGCCTTCGGTACCGCAAGCGCTCCTCGGCCTGGCTCATCGTGGACGGCCCGCTCGCGGGTCAATCCGCTCTGGGCCAGCGATCCTCGCATGATCCGGCGTCATCAAGACCCATCCCACGTTCCCATTCGAGGGGCAACGACCTCGATCAGTACCGGCATATGCCGGCCGGCAGCCGCTCACCGATCTTCGCGCCGCCCGGTAACGAGATCTCTCCACGGTGTATTCCTGGGGACTGCGCCTGTGGCCCTGGGAGGGACGGGACGTCATGCACGGCCTGATTCGGGTCGAGGCCGCGCCGACTGAGCAAACCGTCGCGACGGTAGACGAGCTTTCCCGCTGGTTGCTCGCCGAGCGGGCGCCGGTCAGTACGCCGGATAATCGCTGGGATCGGCTGCTCTGCGGGATTCGCGCGGTGGAGGAGTATCTCCGGTCGAGCGGAGAGCGTTGATTCTCAATTCAGCTGAACGCCGTCACGCGGCCTGCAGGATCAGTGGCTGCAGGCAGCGGCTGCGTTTTTCACGGAGCGGGGTACCGGTGGGTGGAGCCGGTCAGCCCTAGTCGCTGTTCCGCACCACAGAACGGACACGGCCCGGTCGCGCGGTGAAAGAGTTCTCGACTCAGACCGCGACGCACCCCGATCACCGACACCCCCACCAGTGCCGCGGCCGGGAAGAACAGATGGACCAGAGGGAATCGGCAGGGTGACCAACGCCATGCCGAGCCCGACGATCGGCCCGAGCGCGCCCGCGTCGAAGATCGTTCCCCGGTCGAGAGGACCTGGATCTCGACCTCCGGCCCGGGTTGGGGCGACTCCGAAGCCTTCCGGCGGCAATGTCGGTGTCCGCAGGTTCACGAATGCCGCTCCTGCGCGGGGACTGACGCTCCACCGGTCGGAGCAGCCTGGCGCGCCGGAGCGCGCAGATGTTCCGAGGCGGTACTCCGCTTCGAGATTGGCGTGGTCCCTGCCGATCGAAGCCACCGCCAGGGGAACTCCACCCGCCAGATACCGCTCTTCCCTTCCGCCCTGCGGCAGTCCCTGCTTCCGCTCAGTTCCGTCCCACCGCTCTGCCGTGGCCCACGTAATTGATCCGGGTGTCGTAGTGCTGACTCCAGAAGAACGGCACGGCGTCGAACGGCTCCCGAGCGCCGAGCATGTTGCGTGCGGCGGTGCTGTCCATGCCGTTCGGCTACGACCCAGTGCTCCACCCGGATGGAGTCCACCGGTGTGGGGGTCCGGCCAGCGCGCGATGATCGCCCGCGGCGAACGCACCCGGCAGGCTGGTCTCCAGGAGTGATCGACCTGGACGCCCTGGTTGATCACCAGTCCCGCCCGTTCGGCCAGCGCCGTCGCGGGACGCTACCCCGACGCCGATGACCACGAGGTCCGCCGGATGAACGGCGCCATCGTCAGGGTGACGGTCTTCTCTCCGATCGAGGCGGTCGTTTTCCCAGATGAAAGACCACGCCGTGGCTTTCGTGCAGCGCCTGGATGTGGGCGCCCGGTTCCGGACCGAAGACCCGTTCCAGCGGGCGACTGTCTGGCGCTACAACCCGCACGGCGATGTCCCTCGCCCGCAACGAGGCCGCGACTTCCAGACCGATGGAAACTGGCTCCGATGACCACCGCACTCTTCGCGGTTCCTGCCGCGGCAATGATCGCGCGGCAGTCGGCGAGGGATCTCAGGTAATGGACATGCGGTTGCTCTGCTCCGGGCAGGTTGAGATGCACTGGACTGGCACCGGTGGGCGAGCAGCAGGGCGTCGAGGAGGAGAAGGAGCGGCCGTTTTCGAGCGAGAGAGTCTTCTGCTTGGGATCCAACCGGGTGACGGGACTGCCCAGTTCCATACGGATCTGGAGCCGGTCCCAATCTTGACGGGGCTTGAGCGGCGAAGCCAGTCCTCGGGCGCGTTCCCCGCCAGGTAGTCCTTCGAGAGACTGGGCCGGTCGTACGGCTCCACCAGGCTCGGCACCGATCATCGGTGACCCGCCCGGCGAATCGCTTCCTGACGCAGGGTGAGAGCCGCTGCCGCGCCTGCCGCCGCCCGCCCCGACGATGACGATCTGGGATGGGGCTCGCGGTGATATCGCGCGCAGGGCCGGTACGGTAACCGTTTCGGTTCGCCTGCCCGTGACGCGTAGATCATGCCGAGCTCGTGCTTCACGGTGTAGCAGGGGATCGGGGACAGGGCCGGAGCCCGCAGGGCTTCTCCTGTTCGCAGGCTGAAAGCAGGCGTGGTGCCAGGGACAGCGGACCGTGTCATTCACCAGGAGCCCTTCGTGCAGCGGCCCGCTGTAGTGGGTACAGGTCGCCCCCACCGCGAAGAAGCGGGCTCCACGCCGCGCCACGAGGACACGCATCGTCATCGAAATGACCCAGGAGCATTCCGTTATCGGGAATTCGATCGTCGGCGACACCCCGACGCAAATCAGGACCGGGGGGCCTGATCGCTATGACTGTCCATATCAGCCTTCCGAGAAGAAGAATCGCGCTTCCACGTCCTGTGCCTCCATTGCGGCAACCAGATCATCTACCGCCCTTCGAATGGCGCGGAGCCGTTGCCGGGCATCCGCCGAGTCCATGGAGCAGGCGTCCCTGGGTCGGCTCGGGAGCAACCGCGCAGAGGTTCACCGCCCGCTCGGTGAGCTCGATGCGCACAAACCGCCGGTCGTTCTGCAGCCGAACCGGTTGACCAGTCCGCGCCGCTCCAACCGATCCACCAGCAGAGAAGCGCTGCTGGGATGAATCCAGCAGCACCCGGGCGAGCTGCCCGGTAGTGAGGGCCGGTCTTCGCCAGGGTCTTGAAGCCCAGAGCTGGGGAGCGGTGAGACCGTAGGTCCGGCGGACATCGTGGGAATAGAGCTCCAACGCCCGAACGATGCGGCGCAGCCACCACGACACTGGTAACGTCGGGCAGCCTAGAGGAGGCGCGAGGGCCGGCGACGGGTTAGAGCCCGGCATGGCTGGGCTGACCGATGCGTTGATATCAACATATCTCAAATAATCCCCGATTCGGCCCACGGCAAGGGCACCCGAGCCTCTTACAGATCGCAGGTCGTCCACTTACCTTTCAGCCACGTGAAACTCGCTCACCTCGCCGACCTCCATCTCGGCTTTCGCCAGTATCACCGGCAGACCCCAACCGGCCTGAATCAGCGCGAAGCCGGCGCCGCCGATGCGTTTCGTCGCGCGATCGACGCGGTCATCGCGTCGGCTCCGGGCTGGTAATCATTGCGGGGGATCTGTTCCATTCGGTTCGGCCCACCAACCAGGCGATTCTCGTCGCCTACCAGCAGCTGTACCGGCTGCGGGAGGCCTTGCCCGCCTCGCCGGTGATCCTCATTTCCGGCAACCACGACTCGCCCGTTCGCAGGAGACCGGCTCGATCCTCCAGCTGTTCAGGAACGCTGGGGGTCGAAGTGGTGGACGAGGAGCGCGCTCCATCGGCTGCACCAGTACGACGCCGAGTGCTGGCCGTGTCCCACGAGGCCCTGGTCAGGTTCGGCCCGTCCGGCGCTCCGCCCGGAGGGTCTGAGCGATACCAGGTGCTGGTGCTGCACGGCGAAGTCGAGGGTGTTCCCCGTCGATCGCTCGGCGGTCGACTTCGGAGGCGCGATCGCTGCAGCCCGATGAGCTGACTGGGGAGAACTGGAGCTACGTCGCCCTCGGCCATTACCACGTGCAGCATCAGGTAGGGCCTCGGGTCTGGTACAGCGGTGCGCTGGACTACGCGTCGAGCACCAATCCCTGGGGGAATTGCGGGACGAGGCCGAGAAGAAGGTGGAAGGAGAGGGCCTGGCTGCTGGTCGATCTGGAATCGGGGTCGCGGGCGCGAGGCCGGTGCCGCTCGCCCGCCAGGTGATCGATCTGCCGCGGCTCGAAGGGATGGGACTGGTCGCCCGAGGAGGCTGGATGCTCTCGTGGCGGAGGCCGTCGCCGGAGTTGCTGGAGGAATTACCGACGAGGTGGTCCGCCAGGTAGTCCGCAACGTCCCCGGAGTGTGGGCCGGGGTATGAGTACCAGGCGATCGATCCTGCAAGGCTCAGGCGCTGCATTTCCAGCTGGATCTTCGGCGCCCGGAGAGTCCAGCGGCAGGTGGGTGTCGGTGCCCCGGGTCGGAGACGGACTCTGCCGGAGCTGGTGGAGACTTTTCTGACCGGGCGTGACCTGCCCGCCGATATCGAGCGTGAGGCGCTGGTCCAGACTGGAGCCCAGATCGTGACCGCGATCGAGCGGGAGTGGGCTCAGGGCTGATGCACATCGAACGGCTGCGTCTGGTGAACTTCCGTCAGCACGAGGACACCGAGCTGGTCCTCGGGTCCGGTCTCACGGGCATAGTCGGACCGAACGGGGCAGGGAAGACCACGCTGCTCGAAGCGATCGCCTGGGCGCTCTACGGCGCCGAGGCGGCTCGCGGTACCAGGAAACCATCCGCAGGCGGGCGCGTCTCCCCGGGCTCCAGTCGAGAGTCGAGCTGGAGTTCCAGTCTCGGAACCCACCGGTATCGAGTGTTACGCGGGCTCAGCACTGCGGAGTTGTATCAGGATGGAGATCCCACCCAGTCGCTCACAGCCTGGTCGAGGTCACGGCGCGGATCGGTCCGGATGCTCGGCATGGCCCGGGAAGAATTCTTCAACACCTACTTCACCGGCCAGAAACAGCTCGCCGTCATGGCGGCCATGCGTCCGGTCGAGCGGGCTCAGTTCCTCTCCCGGGTGCTCGGCTACGATCGCCTGCAACTCGCTCAGGAACGAGTTCAGGGGAGCATCGCGTCTCCGTCCGGAGCTCGGGTGGGGGCACTCCAGTCGAGTCTCACGGATCCTGCCGAACTCGCGGCCGAGGAAGAGCAAGCCCGAAGTCGGCTCGCGGGAGCGCAGGAGGCCGTTTCTCGAAGCGCAGGAAAATCATGAGGCGGGCCGAACGGCGGCAGAGCGGAGGTCACTCCGCGCTGGGGAAGCAACGCAGCGACTGCAGGAGCAGACTCGGGTACTCGAAGGGAGTTCCGGCTGGCGGAGCACAAAGGTTCAGGCGGCGCGGGAGACTTTCCAACGCTTGGATCGGCAGCTGGTTACCGCGAACGAGGCATCGCGGTCGGCTCGAGGCCCTGCGAATACCGCTGGAGCCACTGCCGGCGCTGCGCGCCGAGGCGGACTCAAGCTCGATGCCGAGGCCGAACGCCACGCCGTAGCCCGGGCGGCCACGCTCCAGCTGCTCGAGGTGCGGAGCTCCTTGGGCAAGTGGAAGAGCGTATCAATCGACTCCCGGCGCCGGAGTTGGTTGCTCAGGGCGTCGAGCGCGCGGACCGGGTGCGCCGCCAGGCTTACTCAGAGTCAGCGAGGAGGCGGAAGAGCGGCGGACCGCGTGGGTGCGGGACCTCCAGGATGCGAGGACCAAGCGGGAAACCCTGCTGGACCAGTACAAAGACCTGAAAGAAGAACAGCAGCAGCGGATCACTGCCGCGGGTGCCGAGGGGGCCATGTCCCCACTTGCGCTCGTCCGCTCGGTTCCGAGTACGAGAACGTGATCGGCATGCTGGATCGCCAGCTGCAAGACGTGCTATTCAACGGCAACTACTACAAACAGCGCATCGAGCAGCTGGCGCAGGAGCCGCCGGAGCTGCAGGATCTGGATCGTCAGCTCGAGGCGCTCGAGAAGGCAGCCGCAACACGGCAGCCGAGGGTGGACGGCAGCAGGCCCTGGCGCAGGAAGGCCCGGTCCTGGCCCGCGAGCAGGGGCGCCTGATCGCCCGGATTCGTGAGCTGGAGAGAGTAGTGGCCCGGGAGCCGGCGGACTACGACCCGGCCCGGCGCAGTGAGAGTCCGTCGCCGCATCGGAAGAGCTGGAGCCGCTGGAACTCAGGCCGAGCGCCACCGGGCGATGGCAGAGCGGGCCGAGGCACTGGTACGAGAAGCCGAGAGCGCCGAACGAAGCTCACGGTGGTGGAAGCGCACGCACTGGAGTTGCGGCACCGCATGGATGCCTTGGGGTACACCGAGGCCGCCTTCCTCGAGGCCCGGAGCGCCCACGAGGCGGTCGAGCAGGAGCGTCGCGAGGCGGAAATGATGGGGATTCGGGCCCTGGTAGAGGTCAGGCCGCCGAGGATGCACTGGCGGCAGTGTCGCGCCGGCGGGCCGAGCGGGCGGCGCGGGAAGAAGAAGCTCAGGCAGGCGGCCAAGTCGCTGGCGCTACTACAATGAGCTGGATCGGGCGTTCACCGACCTGCGCACCGAGCTCAATCTGCAGCTCCGCCCCGACCTCTCCGAGCTGGCGAGCGGTTTCCTCCGCGACCTGACCAATGAACGCTACCGGAGATGGAGCTGGATGAGGACTACATGGTCACCTTGCTGGATGGCGGTGAGGCAAAGCCGGTCATCTCGGGCGGCGAAGAGGACATGCGCCAACCTGGCTCTGCGGCTCGCCATCAGTCAGATGATCGCTGACCGCGGCGGGCCAGCCGCTCTCCTGCTGGTGCTGGATGAAATCTTCGGCTCTCTGGACGAGGAGCGCCGGTTAGCGGTGGTCGAACTGCTGCGGAGCCTTGCCGACCGCTTCCCCAGGTCATTCTCATCACCCACATTGAATCGGTGCGGGATGCTGGGTTCGATCGGGTCATCCGGGTCGAGTATGACCGCGGATCGCGGCGTCGCGCAGGTGCGCGACGAGCCGGAAGGAGAGTTGGATGGCCTGGCAGCTTGACCGCGATCTCTACGGTCCCGGAACGCCCCACGGTACGGGACATCGAGCCCCCTCAACCGGGTGTTTTCGGAATCCTTCACCGATCGCTACCGCCGCGACGGACTACTCGGCGTGCGAGTTCCCCACCTCAATCCGCTGATCTGGCGCTACGCGCTCGAGGATGCGGGGAGGGCGCCATGGTGTGGCGCGACGGGGACGGCGAGCTGGTGGGCTTCAACGTGGTGCACTTCTCGGGAAGCGAAGGCTGGATGGGGCCGCTCGCGGTGCGTCCCGACCGGCAGGGCATCGGTCTGGGCAGGGAAATGATCCGCTCCGGCATCGATTGGCTGCGCGAGAAGGCGGTGCAGACCATCGGCCTCGAAACTATGCCTCGCACCATCGAGAACATCGGCTTCTACAGCAGGCTGGGATTCCTGCCGGGGCATCTTACCATCACCGCTGACCCGTGACCTGCCGCGTCGGCCCGGCCTGGCACCAGAACTCGCGTCCCACTCCGCGGCGGCGCGGGTGGACCGGGTCCTGGAATGCCGCACGCTCACCACGCGTCTGGCGCCGGGGATCGACTTCGCGCGGGAGATCCAGCTCACACCTCGGAGCTCGAGATCGGCGATGTCGCACTGGTCCGTCGGGACGGGGCGCTCTGCGGTTTCGCCCTCTTCCATTCCGCGCCGCTGGCCGCAGGAAGACCGCAGGACGAGTTGAGAATACTCAAGCTGGTCGCGGAGAATGTGGAAGCTTCGAGGCGGTGATCGCTGCCGCGAAGCCGCGGCGATGGGAAATGGGACTACGACGGCTCAGCCTGCGCTTTGCCAAACCGGCTACTGCGATGCGTATCTACGCCTGATCCAGGCGGGCTACCGGACTCACTGGACCGATCTTCGCACGACCCTCAACGGTCATCCCGAGGTGGTTCCGACCGCGGGTGCAGTGGTGATGTCGAATTGGGAGATTTGAAAAGCGTGAGAGTAAGAAGTAGAAGTCACTTGCTTACTTCTCACGCTTGTTACCTCTCAGTTCTCACGCTTTTCTGAAGTCTCCAGTCGCGTACATGCCGGACCGCTTGTACCGGGCCGTCACTAAGGCCATGATCTGCTTCACCAGGACCGCTGATGGGGATCGCCAGCAACAGCCCAGCAAGCCCAGCACCGGCACCGCCCAGCGCCAAAGCGCGAGCATGACCGACGACGGGGTGCAGTCCACGGACTCCACCGACGATGTCGCGGGCCGGTGACGTTGCCGTCGATGAACTGCACCACGGCGTACACTGCCGCCACGCGCAGCAATGCCCCCGACGGGCGATGGTCATGGTCAGTCCCACCAACAGAGCAGGCACCAGCGCGAGGACGAAGCCCGCATGGGGATCAGGTTGCACGAAGCCCTGAGATGACTGCCGATCAGCACCGCGCTGGGTACTCCGAGGGCCGCGGGACCCGATGGATGGTGAGGTGCCGCACCAGGGCGGCCTCGAGGAACTGGCCTCGCAGAATCGCCCCAGGGCCTCGTCGTATTCGAGATGAACCCGAGTACCCGAGGACGCGCTGGCTCAACGGTATCATCTGCTCCGCCGCCGCCAGTCCCCGAGGCCAGATCACGGAGCAGGGTAGAAGCGTCACGACTGGTGTGACGATCACATAGGCCAGGGAAGCCGAAAATGGTCCCCACCTGCTGGACCGCGCTCCATCCCCAGGCACCCAGGCGTTGCAGGATGTCGTCGGCATTCTGCTGAAAGATCAGCCCCAGCCGGGCCGCGTCGAAGTCGTGCACGTACGAACGCCTGCTCTGCGGTGAGGAACGGAATAGACCTCGATGCGGCCCCGGATCGAGGCCAGCGCTCCCATGACGGTTTCCGCCGGCCTGCGGCGCCGGTGCGCAGGCTTGATGGCCTGGGCCCACCGGCTGGGGCAGGGCGATGGCGCCGAGAACCACCGCCAGGGCGAGAGGCGGCAGCGCCACCAGGACGATCGCGAGGCCACGCGGTACCCGCCGAGCTTCGAGTTTCTTCACCAGCGGCGCAATCGGTGATAACGCCACCACACAGGGCCAGCAGAGAAAGGATCCAGGAGGCCGCCGTAACGGTGCAGCGCCAGATCAGGGTGAGGCCGGTGTGCGCTGAGCATCGTGAGTTGCGCGGCGTTGCGGCTGCGGAGCGGCCAGAGCGCAGCCAGAACGAAAACCAGCACGACCGGTGGAATCAGGATCTCCCAGACGACGGGAGAAGCGCGATGAACAGGAGCCCCGCCAATACGCTGGGGAGGTAATCGCGGGTGGTTGCCTGGGTGTCGTTCATGGCGTACGCCTCAAGCTGCGGAGCGCCCGCCACCGCACGAACAGCGCTCCGGCAAGGCCGAGGAGCAGGTGGATGGCGCTGCCTGCAGGCCCCAGCGGCATGATGAAGGTGAAGCAGATCCAGAGCGTGAGCAGACAACACAGCGGCTATTGGCAAGAGGGGCATCATGACCTCCGCAGTCGTGATTGACGTTGGCACATCGAATTCCTATCTTGTGCTTCGACGGCATCGGGAGACCCGTTATTGAGCCAACAAGGTCCGATGAAGGGCCCAAATACCGTGACTGATGTCAGGCCCCCGGGGAAGACAGACGCTATGGTGAGGGCGCCACGCATTCTCGTCGGGCTTTCAATAAACCCTCTCCGATGTCGCCGTAGTAATTCTCGAAGCGCCGGCCCCTGGTCGGCGCTTCGGTGTTCAAGCTTAGGTCGCTCAGGCTTGACCCGGTTGGTCACGGGCATCTTCCACCACTCTTTGGCTGGAATGACCGATGCCTCTGGCAGCCGTCACCCGGCGCGTCCATTTCAATGCGGCGCACCGTCTCTATAATCCGTCTCGCTCCGACGACTGGAATCAGCAGATCTTCGGTGTCTGCAGCAACCCCAATTACCACGGGCATAACTACGAGATGGATGTGACCGTCCAGGGGCCGATCGACCCCGACACCGGTTATGTGATCGATATCAACGTACTGAAGAATCTGGTCGAGGAGAAGTTGCTCAACCGGCTCGACCATGAGAACCTGAACCTGGATGTCACCTGGTTCCGAGGAGCTGATTCCCACGGCCGAGAACATCGCCGCCGTCCTGCTGGAAGGTGCTGGCTCCGGAGCTCCCCTGCCGGCCGCCTGCTGCGCATCCGTTTGTGGGAAACTGCCGAGGAACTATGTCGAATACGAAGGTCGGTAAGCGGGCGCGCACCCGGTCGTTCCAGACCGAGGTCAGCACCATCCTGGACGGCACTCGGGGGAGGATCCCAGAGCGACCCGGCCTGCTCAAGACCCCGGCCCGGGTGGAAAACTCGCTGCGCTGGCTCACCCGGGGATACGAGATGACGGTGGCCGACGCGGTGGGAGACGCGGTGTTCGAGGAGAACCACCAGAGCATGATCCTGGTGCGTGACATCGAGCTGTACTCCCTCTGCGAGCACCACCTGCTGCCGGTTCCTTCGGCCGGGCTCACGTGGCCTACATCCCGGATCGCCGCATCGTCGGCCTCTCCAAGATACCGCGCATCGTCGAAGTGTTTGCCCGGAGGCTGCAGGTGCAGGAGCGGTTGAGCGACCAGATAGCCGACGCGATCATGGACATCATCCAGCCCCACGGAGTCGGCGTTCTCATCAGAAGCGACTCATCTCTGCATGGCCATGCGGGGCGTCGAAAAGCAAGAACTCCCGCACCGTCACCAGCGCGGTACGGGGCATCTTCCGCAGCGACCTTCGCTCCCGCGAGAGTTCCTCCGCCTGGTGCATGGACGTCCGTTCGAATGAGCGGTCTGGCCGGGCGATTGGCCGTGGTGACCGGTGCCTCCCGGGGCATCGGACTCGCCCGCCGCCGAAGCGCTCGCGACGGAGGGCGCCACGGTCGTCCGGCTTGCACGTAGAGCCTCAAGGACGGAGCCCGGAATCGCTTCCACGACGTGGCCTGCGGATCTCACCAAGGCGGTGGAGGTGGTTCGGGCCAGCACCCGCATCCTGGGTGATTGGGGCACGCCCATATTCTGGTGAACAATGCGGGCGCGTTCCTGCTCAAGGCTTTTGCCGTCACGGATCCGCTCGAGCTCGATCATCAGCTCGCGGCGAACCTCAGGGCCCCGTTCCTCGTGACTCAGGGCTTTCTCCCGGCGATGGCGGGATCCGGTGATGGATTGGTGATCACGATCGGCAGCATCGCGGATCACCACGCCTATCCGAGAACGCCGCGTACGCGCGCGCGAGCAAATACGGGCTCCGCGGTTTCCATGAGACCCTGGCCGCGGAATACCGGGGGACCGGAGTTCGGTTCACCCTTATTTCTCCGGCCCGACCGGACACCGCCATCTGGGATCCCGTCGATCCTCGATCACCGGCCTGGATTGCCCAGGCGGAGCGGATGCTGCACCCGGAGGACGTGGCCGATGCCGTCCTCTTTGCCGCGACGAGACCCTCGCGCGCGACGGTGGAATGGATCCGCCTCATGCCGACGCCGGCGTCGACGGCGGGCTGACCCCAGCCCAGCGAAACTGACCGCGGAACACGCTGAGCACGCGTGAGAACGCGGAAACAACAAAGGTATTATCCGCGTGATCCGCGTATTCCGCGTCATCTGCGGTGTAAGTTGTCAGGTAAGCAAAGCCGAATCTGATCCGCCTATCTCTCACTTGGAACCCATGAGTCGACTCGTTCTTCAAGGCAATTGGCGCGCACTCCTCCTTGGGTGTGGCGCTGGTGCTTCCTGCCCCGGCTTCGCTCCTGGCGCAGGGAAACTCGCGCCGCTCCCCGACTCCACCGGCTGGGGCGTCCATGTGCTGACGATCGCCCGAGATCCGCGCGGGGGTCTGTGGCTGGGCACCTACGGTCAGGGAATTTTGCGTCTCCGCGCCGGGACGAGTGCCTGGGAGCGGATTCGCAGCGATACGACCGCGACCAGTCTGTCCTGGAGATTTCCGTACACGCCTTCGGCTTCCGGAAGCCGGGGGAGATCTGGTACGGGACAGTCGGCGAATGGATGGGGTGTTTCCACCGACGACGGCGCTACCTGGACCAGCTGGACCCCTGAAGCAGCTGGGTCCCGAGTGGCGAGTACGTGGCGCCCAACGGCATCGCCACCCGGGGAGACTACGGTCTGGATCGGGACCGCCGACGGGATCCAGGTGACGAGCGATGGTGGTCACCACTGGATCGCTCTGGGCGACAAAGACCGGCCCGGCCGCGAAGGGTCCGGCCGATACCGCGTACGCGATTCTCAACAACGAGTATGTAAAGCGCCTGGGGTCGACCGCCGCGGTGTCGTGATCACCACGCCCAAAGGGGAATGAGGCGTGGTCACTCGTCGAGCACTGAAGGCTGGGCGAGCCGGAGGCCCTCCCACGGCCGCATTCGCTCCCTTGAACCGCGTCGTGATCGAAGGGCAGGCCGTGCGCGGCACGCCGATGCGGGCTCCGGCTCGCGACCGATGCGATGCCCTGCTACCGCGCCTCCCAAATCCGCCGATGCCCCGCGCGCCCCTGCTGACGACCTGGTTCTCCCGCCCCATTGATCGATCCGACAACTCGTACATCGTCAGACCTACCGCCACGGCTCGACGATGGGCGGGAATTTCCAGCAGCATCAGGGCGTCGAATTCAACTAATCCAGACCGGGAACGCCGGTGCATGCGATCGCCGCGGGCACGGTGGTCTACGCCGGACCGGCGGAGGCGGGTGCGTTGACCGTTGCCATTCGGCATGACACCACGGTGGCCGGTCCCGAGGGACGGCTCCGCATCTTCTCGGTCTACTACCACAACTCATCGCTGGCGGTCAAAGTCGGCCAGCGTGTCGGCAGCAGGCGCGGTGATCTCGCGGGTCGGCAACACCGGTCGCGCAACGAACGACCACCTCCACCTCGAGGTGCGCATCGCCGACCGACTCGATTCCCGCCATCGTTGATTCGCTGCAGCGTTTCCCCCTACACCACGAATCCCGAGCTCTGGATCGATCCGCTGCCGGGAACCGGAATCGTCGCGGGGCAGGTCTTCAATACCGCGGGAGAGGCCGTCCCGCAGGCGGATCTACTGGACTGGTGAAGCCCGAGCCGATCGAAACCCCGTTCTCCTACGCCGAGACCTACGGCGACAAGGCTCATCCGCATCCGCTGTATGGAGAGCACTTCGCGGTGAGCGATGTCCCGCCTGGCGTTTATGTCGTGGGAACCGAGATCGAGAGGGAAGAAGATCTTTCGCCGGGTGACGGTCGAAGCGGGGGAAGTTGAGCTGGGTGGTGTTCAAGCCGTGAGGCGTACCGAGTACCAGTACCGGGTACCGAGTAAGCAAGTGTTTATCGAGGCTTACCGACCACCTCCGCTGTCCCGCCCCGCACGAGGAGGCGTTCCTCGTGCTGGTACCCTACGAGATGGACGGTCGAATGGTGGTCCGTGGTGTGCTGGGGTGCCCCATTTGCCAGCGCGAATTCCGGATCACTCACGGGGTGGCGGTGTTCGAACTGAGCGGCCGCACCGGCGAGCCGGCCCCGGTCTCCGCTTCCGACGGTCGCCGCCGACGCCATCGTCGCCTTTCTCGGGCTGGAAGGGCCGGGCGGTTACCTCGGACTCTTCGGCGGGGGATTCGGGTTCGCCTCCGGCCTGGAGACCGCGCTACCCGGCGTGCACCTCGTGGCACTCAATCCTCCGGAAGGATGGACCGGCTCTCTCCGGGGTAAGCGTTCTCCGTGGCCCGTCGGCCCCGATCAAGTCCCGATCGCTGCGCGGGGTCGTTCTGGGCGGTGATATGGGATCGAACCAGGAATGGCAGCGTGAAGCGGCGCGCTGTGTGCTGCCGGGACTCAGAGTTGTGGGGAGGGGCACTCCACCGCGTCTGGCGGAACTCGAGTCGCTGGGAGAAACCGGCGGGTGGTGGGTGGCGAGAAAAAGCTAGGGAGGCGGCTAGACGTCGTGGGAGCCTCCGGGGGGCTCCGTATAGAGCGCCTCGATCTGGACTTGGTAATTCCGCTCCACGACCCTTCGCTTCACCTTGAGCGTGGGGGTCAGCTCTCCTCCTTCGATACTGAAATCGCGGGACAGCAGCATGACCTTCTTCGGCATCTCGAAGTGGGCCAGGTCGCGCAGCTCTTTCTTCATTTCCCGCTCGATCTTGTCGCCCGCCTGAGGCAATTCGACGAGGCTCGCCTCATCGGCGAAGGAAAGATTCTTGGCGTGAGCCCACACGCCTTCAGGTTGTCCATGTTGGGGACGACCAGCATGACGGGGAACTTGCGCTTGTCACCGATCATGACGGCGTTCGACACGAACTTGTTGGCCTTTGACCCGGTTTTCGATCGGCTGCGGGGCGATGTTCTTGCCCCCGGCGGTCACGATGATGTCCTTCTTGCGATCGGTGATCTTGAGGAACCCGTCGGCGTCGAGCAGCCCGATATCCCCGGTGTGGAACCAGCCATCGGCGTCGATCGCCTCCTTGGTGGCCTCCGGCTTGTTGTAATACCCTTTCATGATGTGAGGCCCGCGGGTCAGGATCTCTCCATCGGAGGCGATTTTCACCTGGACCCCGGGGATCGGGCGGCCCACCGTACCCAGCTTGAGATGATCAAAGGTGTTGACCGCGATGACCGGTGACGTCTCGGTCAATCCGTATCCCCTCCAGGATCGGCAGTCCCGCCGCGTAGAAGAACTTCGCGATGTCCGCCGAGAGCGGCGCTCCGCCCGACACGAAGATCCTGAGCCTTCCCCCCGTCGCATCCTTCAGCTTGAGAAGACCAGCCGGTCCGCGATCCGCTTCCGGAAGGCCAGGCCTCCGGGCACCGGACGCCGGGCCAGGGCGTACTCCGCCCACCGTTCCGCCGTGCGCTAGGCCCAGAAAAAATCCTGCGCTTCACCGGGAGCCTCACGCCAGCGCGCCCTCGAGTACGCGGGCGTAGATCTTCTCGTACAACCTTGGCACCGAGGCGACGATCGTCGGTCGCCTCTCCTTCATCTCGGCGGAGACTGCATCGATGCTCGACGCGTAGTTGATGATCACCCGGAGTGGAACATGCAGTAGTGCCCCAGCATCCGCTCGAACACGTGGGAAAGCGGCAGAAACGACAGGCACTCATCCGACTGGGCATTGAGCGGCACGATGCTCATCGACGCCACGACATTCGAGGTGATGTTCCCGTGGCTCAGCATCACGCCCTGGGGTCGCCGGTCGTGCCGGAGGTGTAGATCAGCGTGGCGAGGTCGTCGGGTGTACCTCGAGCGCTTCCTCCCGCCAGCGGGGATACCGGCCAAGGCCGCCCGCCCCCGGGCGATCACGTCGCCGAAGGAGATGACCCCCGCGTCCGGTCGCATCCGGGTCGATGGCGATCACATGCTGCAGCGCGGGAGTGACGTCGGGATGCCGAATGGCGAGGATTTTCTCGAGCTGGGCGACGCTCGATACCACGACCGCCATGGCTCCGGAATCGCGCAGGATGTAGCCGATGTGCTGCGGCGGCAGCGTGGGATAGATGGGGACGTCCGCACAGCGCGCCGCGAGGCAGGCATAGGTCGGTCCAGGCCCACTCCGGGGCGATTCTCCGACAGCAGGGCGACTCGATCGCCAGGCTTCACACCCAGCTCTCGCAGTCCCGCCGTCAGGCATTGCACCTGCTCGAGCACCTGCCGATAGTCGAAGTCAGTCCAGGTTCCGACGACCTTTGGTCCGCATCGCGACCGAGCCCGCCGGGTGCACCGGTCGATCGCGCCGAAGAAGATCTCGTTGAGCGTTCGCGGAGAGCTCATTCGAACCTCACGATGAAACGCTGGCCGGAGCCCGGGACCGTGGCCTGACTGGGGCGGAAGGCGAACACTTCGACGATGACGCTGTCCGGCTGGACCGCGCCGCCTGGTGCGCCGCAGGGTCAACCGGGGTCGCGGGGCTGCCATCTACCCCGGTAGACGCCCTGAGGAGAGCCGCCACCCTGAGAAATGCACCAGCCCGAGGCTCGGGATACTGTCGAAGACCACGTAGCTGATTGCGGTGCCGGAGACCCCGCCCGGTGGGTTGAGGCTCTGCACCGCCGCGGACAGGGGAGCGGATTCACTGTCGGCGTCGAGCACCGTCATCGTGTCGAAACCGATCAGCGCCAGGGTGTCGGACGGCGGATGGACGGCTACCGTGACGAGCGGAGACAGGAGGCTTCCCACGTAGGCCTGCACTTCTCCGGTGCCGGTCACACTGTCGGTGGTGAGCAGACCGGCGGAATCGACCATGGTGAGGAGATTCGGATCGGGAGTGCGCCAGTAGACCGGCTCGCTGACCACGTCTCCGTTCTTATCCAGCGCCTGGGCGACCAGGGTGAGCGTATCGCCCGGTTCCACGGCGGGCGTGGCCGGCAACAGGAGCTGGATGGCGATCACCCCGTTTCCGGCGTCGGTCACATCGCTGCATGCCAGCACGACGAGGGCCGCCGCGACGTGCCGGATCAGTCTCACGACGACTCCGAGGCCGCTTCCGTCTCGATTTCCCGTAGCGCCCCTTCGGCGTGCTGCACCCAGCGGTCGGCGTCGGGCCCTTTCGGCGGACGGGCGAGGAAGGCCCGGAGATGCTGGGCGGCTTCGGGAAGATCGCCCCTGGCCTTGAGCCGGAACGCCAGGCCGTAATGGGCGCCCGAGAGGCTCCATCGAGTTGCAGGGCCCGGCGATAAAAGCGAATCGCTTCCTCCGGCTGCCCCGGTCTTGTGGTGAACGCGATCGCCATGCTCTGCAGAATGCGAGGATCGTTCGGATTGTCGCGCAGGGCCAGCCGATAGGACGTCAACGCGGCTTCGAAGTCGCCCTGACGCTCGAGCGCCATTGCCTCGTTGAGATAGTCCAGACGTTGGGGCCTGAGTGCCTCCGACTTCCCGCCGAACAACCGCCGCCAGATGCTCATCGCGTCAGACGGATCACTGAGGAAAGCGGTGAGGAGAAAGGAGTTGGGCGCCCGTAAGATACTCCCCGCAGAAAAGTGCCGCAACGCGGTTGATGGGTCGGTAATGCACCAGTAGGTTACTGGTCCACATCGGCGCCACGGGGCGAGAGATTATCAGCTCATGAAGCCACCACCCTCTACTGGTCCTCGCCCGGAGTCCTCGAGGTCGACTGGGCCTTCTTCGGCGAAATCTGTCGGGCGCTCGCGCTCAAGGTGGCGCGGGGTAGTTACCTGCCACTTGATGGCTGGGGTGGTTCACGTTCCATCGAGGTGTCAAAGGTTGTCCCATCGGCGAGCCTGCCAAGGTAGTAGTGGACCTTCACCAGATTCCCCAACTTGTGCTCTGGGCCATGCAGGAAACTCCTGTGGAGTGCGAAGTACAAGAGAATACGCACGGGATGGGAAGATGGAAAGTCCGGGTGGAGTTGCCACGGTCCCAGCAAGGCGGTGTCGGCGTGATACATGAGGAGATGGTCGCCCAAAGGCGCGCAGGTGTCAAGGTCCGCGGCTGATGGACCCAACCCTACCGTCAGGCTTACGGGACCGCGTGGGCACAGGGATGGTGACAGGTGCAGTCGTTACAGATGAGGCTCACGCTCGGGAGGTGCGGCACATGCCTGCGTTTCGCTAGTCGGTGTGGACATTGGGGCACGTTTACTGACATTTGTCTTCCCTGGGGAAAACAGCTGGCTCCATATCAAGAGAGTCGTTCTTCCAGCGTCGGCAGCCTAGGCCCAGGAGCTGGCATCTCTCCCAACACCAGGCGTATACCTGTGGACCCCAGGATCGGCTAGCGGGGTGATGCCGGTATTACACTGGGTTGGACCTTGTGACTCCGCGTGAGGGACCCGTGATCTCGAAGAGTACGACGCCACATGTGTAGTACTACCGCGCTCAGGCAGCACTCGACGCCTACGGGGAGATCGTCCTTAATCTCCCAGGACCCTAGAGGCTGATGCATCAGAAGGAAGGCACTACCATGCCACGAGACCATGAGTATTTTATGCGCATTGCATTGGAAGAAGCGGCGCGAGGGGAAAGCCGAGGGCAACATCGCTGTCGGCTCGATCATTGATCCAGGGTGAGACAGTGGTGGCGCGTGGCCGAAACCTCGTCCGCACCACCTGATGATCCTACTGCACACGCGGAAACAGTAGCCCTGCGTGAGGCCGGTACGGCTTTGCGGCGCGCCAATTTCTCCGGCTGTACGCTCTGATACCACGTTTGAGCCGTGCCCTATGTGCTGTGGTAGCCATCCTGGAGGGTGGCATTACTCACTCTGGTGATGGAGCCCGACCTGCACCCGGTGCAGGTCGATGGGAGAGACTACACGGTTGAAGCGGCTCATCGATCTGGCCGAAGCGCGGTGGGGCCATCGAGGTCGTCACAGGCATTTTAACGCAGGAGTGTGCCGATATCCGACAGGGTGAAGGGCGCGTCCCTGAATCGCCCTGTTGTAACCGCTGGAGATAGAAGTATGGACGAGTCTATACAACAAGCCCTGGAACGCGATCGCACCATCGACATCACTACCACGGGCAGGAAAACCGGGCAGCCCCGCCGTACAGAGATCTGGTTCCACAATGTCGAGGGGCGCTTGTACATTACGGGGACTCAGGACGCCGCGATTGGTATGCCAACCTGCTGGCGCATCCCGGAGTTTACCTTTCACCTCAAGCAGAGCGTACGCGCCGACCACCTGCCCGGCCAGGGCGACTGCCGTCTTGGATAAGGCGCAACGCCGCGAGATCATGGCCATCCATTCATCAAAAGCTCAGTGGCAAGCGAGATTTGGAGGGCCTGGGTCGAGGGCAGTCCATTGGTAGCCGTGGAACTCCTGGTCGAGTAAGCTGGCAGCGGCTGGTCTCGCTGCCGGATGCAGCCGTAAGCATGGGTGCCTGTCATAACTTTATTGCTAGGAAAGCGAGATAACTGTATGGCGCAGGAACCGTGGCACCTTACCGGTGAATACTTTGAAGCGTGTAATTGCGATCTGATCTGTCCGTGTCTCGTCCAGGCTCCGCCTCGCGTGGGCGCTGCGATGCCGCGCTCGCTTTCCATATTACGGACGGTATATATGGCCAGACCAACCTTCACGACCGTACGACGGTCCTCGTGGTCTCCTTCCACAGGTCCGGGCAAGATGCGGGATGGCGATTGGACTGGTGGCCTTGTATGTACGATGAGCAGGCGTCTCCGGCACAACAGGAAGCGCTGGGGCAGATCTTCTCTGGCAAAGTGGGCGGTCCCAATGCGCGGTGTGTCGATGTTGTGGAGCCGCTTTCTCGGGGTACAAACGGCCCCCATCACCTTCACTATGGCAGGCAATACGCGAGCATATGACGATTCCCGACATACTGGAGGTGGCCGTCGCAGCCGGTGACTGGACGGGATGGCAGTGAGCCGGTGTGGGCGACCAATGCCAGGCGCATCCGGTCTCGTCAAGCTGGCGCTCGCGCAAGCCACGGTGCATCGCTACCGCGATCATAATCTGGCCTGGAACACCAGCGGTGACGAATGGGCACTTTGCCCCGTTTCACTGGCAGCCGTAGTGCAGAAAGAGGGCGAGGGAGAGAGAACATATGATGGACGTGACAGGCGATAACCGATATGCTTGAGACATACGTGCGGCCGAGCGACGTTTCCAGTGGGTCTGAAGATGCTCAAGCCTGGGAAGCGTTTCCGCCCCGGACGCGCACGCCGGCGGATTTAGGCTCGCACTTTGCCACCTGCCAGACGATCAACGTGGTACGGCGCTATGGCTGGTCCATTGGGTTGGCGGCGGAGCACCACTCTTGCCCGCTTGGGCTGGTGGCGCTCGGGTTTAAGCCGAACGTCGAATACTTGCAAGAAGGCCATGCCTGCATGGGCATGTACACGGAGAGCCTGGAAGCCGGAGCGCGTATGGAGGCGGCAGTGCCGAAGTTCGAGCCCGGGCGCTATGCCAGTCTGTTTGCCTCACCCCTGCGGAATCATCCGTTTACGCCTCCCGATGTGGTCGTGGTCTTTGGCAATTCCGCGCAGGTGATGCGCCTGGTGCAAGCGGCCCTCTACCACCAGGGTGGATATCTGACCTCGTCGTTTGGCGGCCGGCTGGACTGCGCGGACATCATCGTCAGGACCATGCAGACGGACGAGTGCCAGGTCATTCTCCCTGTACGGGGACCGTATGTTCGGTCAGACGCAAGATGATGAGATGGCGTTCTCGATCCCCGCGTCGAAGCTCGATGCGGTCATCGAGGGGTTACAGAGTACGCATAAGAATGGCATCCGCTATCCGATACCAACCTTTATGAACTACACGGCACAATTCCCACCCAGGTACGAAGCCGTGTGGGACGTCTGGGGAGAGAAGAAGCCGTCGGAACGTAACTGCTGCGCACGGCTACTGCGCAGGCTCATTACCCCGCCAGTTTGGCGGGGGCGTGTAGAGCCAGTGCGGTGCGCAGCACCGCTATTGGCGGGGCCGAGGGTCAGAGAGTCTACGATCGAGAGACTGGGAGACACAAAGATGGCACAAGACTGGAAGGGATTGGCTGCCGAGCTGCAAGAGCTGTTGAGTTTGGACATGGCACCGATTGCGATGACGTTTCTGGAGGCGGTGCCAGCAGGGATACCGGTGTACGAAGGCACCATGCCAGCGCCCACGCCTGATGGACGGACGGGGAAAGTCTCGGCGGGGTGTGTGTTCTGGGTGAAAGCGGCGGATCGGACGTTTGCGACTCTCCTGCAGATCATGGCAATTGCAGTGTGGGCAGCATGACGCACGGCTTCAAAACCATGCAGGAAGTGGCTGGTAATGCCGATGTGGCAGCGTTGCTGGCGAGTGGCTGGGTCACCATGGACATGGTGCCGCAGATTCCGGTGGTGCATCAGAAACCGCAGTGCATCACCTATGGGCCGCTGCCAGACACGCGTCTTGATCCCGATGTGGTGCTCCTGCGCTTGAATCCCAAGCAGGTCATGATCATGCACGACGCCCTGCCAGGCATGCGTATGGAGGGCAAGCCGCAGTGCCATATCATCGCCATTGCCAAGGAACAGCAGGAAGTCGCCGCCAGTGTGGGCTGCATGCTGAGTCGCGTGCGCACAGGACTCCCGAACAGCCAGATGACGTGTGCGATCCCCGCCCGCCGCTTAGCTGAGGTGGTGGAGCGGCTCAAGGCGACCTGTGCGGCCCGATACGACGGTAGCGGCGCTATGCGGCGGAGGATGCGCGGCGGTTTGCCTAGTGCAGGCATGCGCTACCCCTTCCCTTGCGCTGCGCGTCCCTCACACACCATGCCCCACAGTTGCACTTGCATTTGGCTTGACGTGGGGATAATTGTGTATATACTGTTAGTGTTATAAAGACACGAACAGTCTTTCAGGGTCATTGTGGCGCGTATGGGAGAGAAGGGGCAGCACACGTGCAAACCTCAGCAGAATTTTTCAACTTGTACAATCACGGTTTTATCCGTGCCGCCGTGGGCATCCCGAGTTGCGGGTGGCGGATCCGGCCTTCAACGCGGCCCGCACTGTGGAGTTGATGGAGCAGGCCTGGCGTGAGAAAGCCGTGCTCATCCTGTTCCCAGAGCTGGGCCTGTCGGCGTATGCGTGCGATGACCTGTTCCACCAGCAGGCCCTCCTGGAGGGTGCCATTGAAGCCCTGCAGACCGTGCAACAGGCGTCGGCCGCGTTGCCCCTGGTCACCGTCGTGGGATTGCCGCTGCAGATCGATCACCTGCTGTTCAACTGCGCCGTGGTGCTGTACCGAGGGCGTATTCTGGGCGTCATTCCCAAGACATTTTTGCCGAATTATCGCGAGTTTTATGAGCTGCGGCAGTTCGCCCCGGCGGCCTCGGTCACACGTGACACCATCACGCTGTGTGGCCAGACAGATGTCCCGTTCGGTGAGCGGTTAATGTTTCGTGCCGGTCCTGAGGCGTGCTGCACCTTCTTTGTAGAAATTTGTGAGGATCTGTGGGTGCCGATCCCGCCCTCGTGCCACGCGGCCTGGCCAGGCGCCACGGTCCTCTTAAACCTCTCGGCCTCGAATATCACCATCGGCAAGGAAGAGTACCGCCATAGCCTGGTCTCGAACCAATCAGCCCGCTGTCTGGCCGCCTACCTGTACACTGCCGCCGGTACGGGTGAATCGACCACCGATCTCGCCTGGGATGGCCACGCCATCATCTATGAAAACGGCGCGCTGCTCGCTGAATCAGCCCGCTTCCAATACACCTCACAATTGGTGCTGGCCGATCTGGACTTGCAACGCCTGTCCCAGGAGCGCATGCGCCAGACGAGTTTTAATCAGAGTGTACAACTCCACCGCGACGTCATCCGCCAGTTTCGGGACGTCTGCTTCACGCTGGAACTCCCCAGACCGGACGACTGCTGTGTCAGCGTCAGTATGACCGGTTCCCGTTCGTGCCGAGCAACCCGGCAGTGCGCGACCGCCGGTGTTACGAAGCGTACAACATCCAGGTCCAGGGTCTGGTGAAACGCCTCACCAGTGCCGGCATCAACAAGGTGGTGGTGGGCATCTCGGGTGGGCTGGATTCAACGCAGTCCCTTATCGTCGCGGCTCGCGCCATGGACCTGCTGGACTATCCGCGCACGCAATATCAAAGCCTACACCATGCCGGGCTTTGCCACGAGTACACGCACGCTGACCAATGCCCGCGCCCTCATGGAGGCTATTGGCTGTGAGGCCCACGAAATTGACATTCGCCCGAGCTGCGAGCAGATGCTTGCGCGACCTGCGCCATCCCTATGCACGTGGAGAGCTGGTGTATGATGTGACCTTCGAGAATGTCCAGGCCGGGTGAAGCGAACCAGCCACCTCTTCCGCCTGGCGAACCATCACCATGCGCTGGTCCTGGGAACCGGGTGACCTGAGTGAATTGGCGCTCGGCTGGTCGACCTACGGGGTGGGCGATCACATGTCGCACTACAACGTCAACGCCAGTGTGCCCAAGACCCTGATCCAGTTCCTCATTCGCTGGGTGGCCGATACCCACCTGCTTGGCGCGCTCAGCCAGTCACGTGTTGCAGGATATTTTAGCGACCGAAGTGAGCCCAGAGCTGATTCCTGGTGATGGGACGGGAGACGAACCGAGTCAGAAAACTGAAGCCGTCATCGGCCCCTACGAGCTGCACGATTTCTACGTGTATTACACCACCCGTCTGGGCTATGCCCCGCCAAAGGTCGCCTTCCTCGCCTACTGTGCCTGGCGCGACCGTACCCTCGGCCACTGGCCGGATATCCCGGAAGCGAATCGGCATGAGTACAGCATTGGCGAAATCAAGCACTGGCTGCGTGTCTTCGCCTGGCGTTTCTTCCAGATCAGCCAGTTTAAGCGAACCTGTGTGCCCAATGCCCCGAAGGTTGGCTCGGGAGGCTCGCTCTCCCCGCGCGGCGATTACCGCGCCCCAGCGACGCCGAGGCGACCGCCTGGCTGGAGCAGGTGAAGCGCATTCCAGACCACGAGTAATGCCTTGCCGCTCCCTCTGGAAGAGGGTTTTAGCAGGGAGGTGAGGATCCGTCTCGCAAGCCCTTTGTCATAAAGTCAATCCAGTCCCTGCCCCGGCGCTCAGCGCCAGCCATCTCGTTGAGGATATAGTGGGTCAGCAGATCTGGCAGGTCCACCTCCTGCGCCACCACGCCAGGCGCGGTCTGCACCACGTCATAGACCTGCACTGACCGTCTGGACTGCGTGCGCACCGCGACGTAACTGCGACGTCCTAGACAGAAATCGACCAGTGCCGAAGCCGTGATGCACTTACGGACATCAGGCACCACATCGTCTGACACACGCTGCACCGTCTGGCGCTGCCGATCAAAGCGATAGGTCCAGGAGCGGTGCGCGCCATCGGGAAACACGACGGTCACCTGATAGACTACACCGTAGCGCAGGTACTGCATGGCCACCTGCTCCCTGGTGGTGATGCCCCGCGCCAGGTACTGTGGCAATCCGACCTCCGCGACGCCCTGGGCAAACTCCCGTAATCCCTGGAGGCCATACCCTGCTGGATTACGATCTTCAAGGGCCGGAATGGGCGCGGCGGCATCATAGGCAATGAGGTGGGTATCGTCTGCCAGCATGGTAACGTAAGCCACCGCCTGCCGGTGCACGTCAACCTGGCCCGGCGCGACCACCAGTGTATCTCCTGGGTTGACCTCGACGATACGCAACGTCGGGCTGACCTGGCGCAGATCCTGCACAAACCTCGCCGGCGAGATAGGGAAGACATGCCGATTCAGCCAGGCCAGGTCATCGGCAAAACGGAACCCCGCGGCAGCCGGGACCACACAGCCAGCGGCGAGGCGGGAGGCCGTGTGCCAGATTAACCCCATGCAGCGCTCGCGGTATTGGCTCGCTTACTCTCGAACAGGTCAAAATGCTGACTGGCATACATCGCCAGATGCACGTCAAGCTGGCCCACTTCACGGTGCAGACGCTGGATGAGTGTCAGCCGCGAGGAAGGTATCGACCTGGTTGAAGATCGCGCCCGTCTCGTCCTGCAACGACAAGGCCGTACTCCAGGACATCGCGGTTCAGGGATGGGGTTGGGAGGAGCCGCAGCCCGCCTATCTGCTGCACCACGAATGGCGCGAGACGGCGTATGTCGCGAAAGCCCAGGCGCTGCAACCCATAGAGCAGGAAAAGGATCATCAGGACAGAAGACCGGCACCCGTCGGTCGAGCACCGCCAGACTCGGCAGATCGAAGTGATCGAGATGCCGATGCGACACGATAATGCCCTGCAACGCTGGGAGCTGCTCCAACCGCACCGCGCGTCGCGGACACGACGTCACCGTACCTTCCTCGAAGGGATCGAACAACACCGGATCCGTCAAAAAACATCCGGCCGCTGTCTCAAACAACCAGCAGGCATGCCCGACCAGCGTGGCGCGCATGGTGCTGTGCTCCTCCAGACGTGCTACGCCTACGCGTCGGCCTTCTGCAACACTTGCTGGACGAGCTGCCGCACCTCCGCCGCGCGGAAGGGTTTGCTCAGACGGGGTACCTCAGTCTGTTCAAGAAACGTGCGCGCTTCCTCACTCAGCGTATCTCCAGTGAGGAAAATCACCCGCCGCAGCAGGTGCGGGTGCTGCTGTTGCAGTGCCTGATAGAGTCCAGGGGCCATCCAGCTCCGGCATGCGGAGATCACAGAGTGTGAGATCATAGGCCTGCGTATACAACCTGGTCAGCGCGAGGCTGCCCATTCGCCGCCGTGTCCACGGTATGACCGTCCCGGCGCAGTAGATGGGCTAAGGCACTGGCGATACCTGGCTCATCATCTACGACCAGTATGGTTTTGGCGACCCTGGCGATGGCGGGTGGCGGTGTCTGTGCTGCTAGGGCTCTGCCAGTGCTCGCCTCTGCCGACACGGGCAGCACTACCCGAAAGACCGTAGCCCTGCCCGGGCTGGCTCTCGACGCTGATACTGCCCCCGTGTTCCTCAATGATCCCACGGCAGAGCGGCAGCCCTAAGCCGGTCCCCACCCCAGGAGGCTTCGTGGTAAAGAAGGGCTCGAAGAGCCGGGCCTGCAGAGCTGGTGGAATGCCTGGCCCGTTGTCCGCCACCTCCAGGACAACCCCTGGTCCCTCTAGGAATCATAGCGGGTGGTAAGGGTGAGACGCCGGGGCAGTGGCACTTCACGCAGCGCCTGATGGGCGTTGGTGACGAGATTCACGATCACCTGATGCAGCTGATGGGGATCTGCCCAGAGCAGGGGAGAGCTGGCGCGAGCTGCCAGTCTACCGTAATCGTATCCACCTGGAGCCCATAGACCAGCAGCTCCATCGCCCCGTGGACCACCGTATTGAGCGCCACGTTTTGGCGCTCGGGCGGGTGCTGCCGTGCCAGGGTAAGGAAGTTACGCACAATCCGCATACAGCGCTCGGCGCCTGCATAATGGCCTTCACAGGTTCGGCCTGGACGTCGTCTTGCCGCTCCTCGTGGAGGAGGTCAGCCTCCATCATGATGACGGCAAGGGGATTATTGAGCTCATGCGCCACACTCGCCAGCATGGTGCCCATAGCGGCGAGCTTCTCGTGCTGGAAGAGCATAGCTTCCGCTGCTGCCGCAGCTGGGCTTCGGCCTGCTGGCGCTCAGCCATTTCGTGCTCGAGGGCGGCCTGCATGCTCCGCCACCCGCTGTTCTAGGACGGTGTGGGCCTCCTGGAGCGCTGCTTGGGCCGCCCGCGCCTCCTGATACAACCGGGCATTGTCGCAGGCCAGGGCCGCACGGCGGGCGAGTTCCTCGGCCAGGGCCAGGTCCGCCGCACTATAGCGCCGCACCCCCTCGCCGAGCACGCAGGTAATCGTGCCCAGCACCCGGCCACGGGCCAGGAGTGGAACGACCATTTCCGACTGGAACCCCAGGGCCTGCACCAGAGTCCCAATGTGCCGCATCCCGGGCCTCGGCCCGCAGCCGGGTCGCGGACACCGCTGGATCAAACCAGGACTGCCCCGTGCGCAGCACCTGGGCCAGCGTGTGCAGGGGCATCTGGGGTCAATATCGCGTATTGTTGGCGTAACTCCTCAGCCAGGGCAGCCCTGGCGGAGTCGGCATGGACGACCGCGAGACGGTGAATCTGCCCGTCATCGTGCAGGATGTCGACACAACACCAGTCCGCCAGGGTTGGGACGATCAGGTGGGCGAGCTGCTCGAGCTGGGTGTCAGGGTCGAGCGACGACGCCAGAGCGTGCTGGCCTCAGCGAGGAAGTGCTGGGCCGCCTCGGCCTGCTTGCGTGCCGTAATGTCGCGGGCAATCTTCGAGGCCCCGACGATCCTGCCAGAACTGTCCTGGATGGGCGAGATGGTAAGGGAGACATCCAGTCGGGTGCTATCCTTGTGCAGCCGTTGGGTTTCGTAATGGTCGATGCTCTCCCCACGCTGCAGGCGTTCGAAGAAGATGGGGAAGATCATCGGACAAGTCGGGCGGCACCAGGAGGGTGAGTGGCTGGCCAATGGCTTCTTCCGGGCTGTACCCATAGAGCCGTTCCGCGCCCCGGTTCCAGCTGGTGATGATGCCCTCCAGGTGTGGCCAATGATCGCGTCATCCGAGGAGTCGACAATCGCCGCCAGGCGCTCCCGGTTTCTTCACCCCGTTTGCGCTCCGTGATGTCGCGGGTGAAGCAGCGCGTGTGGATGAACTGACCCTGCTCCCACAGCACGTTGGCGTTGAGCAGGACATGCTTGATCGTCCCATCCTTGCAGACCAGCCGCGCCTCGTAGTCCTGAGCTCTTCGCCGGCATGCAAGCGCCGCAGGATGTCCGCAATCACGTGCCTGGTCCGCGTGGAACTCGGCAATGTGGTGCCCAAGATATTCGTCACGGGTATAGCCGAGCAGGCGTAATTCGGCCTCATTCGCACGTAGAATGATGCCGTCCGGGCCGATCCAGTGCAGCGCCATTGGGGCATGGTTAAAGAAATCGGCCAGCTCCTGCTCGCTGCGGCGCAGGGTCTGCTCGAGGGCTTGACGTTCCACCATCTCGGCTGCGAGCGTGTGCGCCTGCTGCTGGAGCTGCGCAATGGTCCGCAGGCGCTCGTCGGGACTTCGTCAGCGCCGTGTAGCTCTCCGCCGGGATGACATGAGAGTGCGCCGCACAAATCGCTGAGGAACTGCTGGGCGTGTGCTCCCTTGACAAAGCCGCGTATGGGGTAGGCGCATAACAGCAGGAAGGCATCGGTTTTGAGGAGATCGTGCCAGAGTGCCTCGAGCTGCAGAGTAGCGTCGCTGTGCCCCGTCCGCCAACAAGAGCGCAACCATCTCCCCGAAGACACGCACGTGCGGATACTCGACTCCCACGCGCGCGATGATGTCCCCGACAACGTCGGCAAACCGCTGCGCATCTGGCCAGCCGTCGACGATGAACTGCGCCAGTGTCTCAGCCGCATCCAGTGCGACGTACTGCCCCTGCGCACACGCAGTGGCGAGATCCACCCGCTGGCGCGGAGTCGTGCCTCCAGCTGCTCCCGATGCGGCGGCGTGGCGACGACGATTACCGCCTCCCCTTCCGCCAGCCCGAGTATCTACGAGAGCGACTCACTGCATCGACCAGGGTGCGCATCCGCTTCATACACGAGAATCACATGGTCAGACGTCCCCAGGTCACCCCAGTCCGTCGGCAGCATGCCGGCCTCGCAACTCGCATGCTGTGCGGCGCTCCGCGCCCCATGCTGCGCCGCTCGACCCGTTCTGACCGACGCCTCAGCCGGGACGATGCGTGTGCTCATGGTCTGGCTCTCCTTTCCTCTCGGAGGAAGACATTCCCTCGTGAACATCTGTAAGACGGCACGACTCTCCCGCCCCTAAGAGATGCAGACCGCCTCGGCAGCCTGTACTGCCCGCCCCTTCGCAGCACTACAGGCCTATATTGTATCTGATTTTATGACCGCATCTCTCCGCATGCGCCACTTGACAGCCGGCCTGATCTGTCATGTTGAGAAGGTCTCACTCCTCCTCAGCCTGCGAGCGTGACTCTGAGCAGGCGACCAATGCCATAGGTTACCCCTGCCGCCACTGCTCCAAAGAGCAATTGCCGGAGCCCGGTGGAGAGTACGCTTCGACCTGTGAAGAGAGTAATGGCGGCGCCGACCAGAAAAGGGCGAGAGGCGCTCACCAGTGGACTCACGATGACGGCGCTCGTGCCGGTCAGGAACAGAAAGGGAGCAACCGGCACAATCGCAACCGACCGCAAACAGGACAAACGACGTGCCTGCCGCGGCCCACGCCGAGCCCCCGAGTTCCTGAGGATCAATGCCCAGTTCCTCGCGTGCCAGAGCATCCAAAGCGCTGTCTTTATCGGCCATCAACTTTGCTGCGATGGCTTTTGCCTCGTCTTCAGTGAGACCCTTGGCCTCATAGATCAGGGCCAGCTCTTGCTGCTCCTCCTCCGGGACTGTCTCGATCTCCTCTGCCTCGATGGCAAGCTGACGCTGATTGAGTTCGCGGGCACTCTGCACCGAGAGCCACTCCCCATCGCCATCGAGCAGGCACCGGCGAGCAGCCCCGCCAATCCGGTGACCAGGATCGTCTGCCCCGAGAGACTCGGCTCCCGCCACCCCATGACGAGACTGAGATTGGAGACCAGGCCGTCGTTCGCCCCCAGCACGGCGGCGCGGAGCGCGTTCCCGCCAATGGCCCGGTGGCGTCCTTCAAAGCGGGCCAGCGCGTTGCCCTCGAGACCTGTCTTGCCGACGATGGCGCTGAGGAGGCGCGCATGGGAGCGCTCATCGACGGGAAGCGTGGTGTTCTGCGCTTCAGGCTGCCGATCGTAGATGTGACGATCCACGCGCTCGGACATGGCGATGGTCGGCAACACCCACTGCGGTCCCAGGCGCTTAGCCAACCAGATGAGCACGCGGGCCCGCCAGCTGGGCTGTGGCGGCGGTACTGACGCACCAGCCGCCCGTAGGTGCCGCTCCCAGAACCGGGCATGCCTTTCCTCAACCGTGGCCAGACGCTCGTAGATCTGCGACAGTTGCGTCTGCGGCTCGAGCGCGGCTAAGGTGCGATAGAGTGCTGCACTGTTAATCTCGTCTTGCCTGTTGTCTCGATAGCGGGCAACATCATCTTTCGGGGACATGTTTCCTCCTGTTTTGCACTCAAGGAGCCCACACATCCGGAGCAGGGCTGCAGAGAGCGCTCGCCCAGGATAGCCTGACGCTTGGCTGTCAGCGCCTGCATCAGGGCGTCATAGGGCTCGATAAACTTCTGCACTCCCTCGTTTTGCAGCTGCCAGGTGACACCATGGAAGTCAATACCCGCGCCTTCGAGGTCGCGCAGGATGCGGTGCGCCTCTTCCAGGCTCTGCCTCAATGGTATTGGCCAACGACCTTGCCGTGGTCCGCAAAGGCGACAATGGTCTCGTCCGGCATGGTAGTTGACCGTATGCGGCCCGATCAGCGGCTCAACATACCGGGTGCTCGTGATACAGGGGTTTTTGGTGCTCGTGCTCGCCCACAGCGGACGCTGCACCCGCGCGCCTTGCGCTTCCAGGGCGTGCCAGCGTTCACTCCCAAAGAGGCGTGTAAAACTCTGGTAGGCCAGCTTGGCATTGGCAATAGCTGACCTTGCCCAAGAGCTGCTCGCAGCGTGTCACGTTTGCATTGGGCAGACACGGACGGAGACGGTGCCCAAGGAGCTGATCAACGAGCACGTCGATGCGGCTCAGGAAGAAAGCTGGCCACCGACGCCACATTGTTGATCGGCTTACCCTGCGGCGAGGCGCCGTTCCAAGGCGCGTGATGTAGGCCTGCGCCACGTTTTCCATAGTCCTTAAGCGCAAAGAGCAGGGTGATGTTAATAGGGATCCCCTCGTACAACATCTCCTCAATGGCGGGAATGCCCACCGGCGTGCCACGGAATTTTGATGAACACATTGGGGCGATCGACGGCGCTAAACAGCCGGCGCGCCTCCTGCATGGTGCCAAGCGTATCATGGGCCAGATACGGCGAAACTTCCAGACTCACAAAGCCATCGACCCCAGCAGAGGCGTCGTATACTGGCCGCAGGATGTCACAGGCGTCTTGCACGTCCGTGACCACCAGGTATTCATAAATGGCCGTGGTCTCTCTCCCCTCCCCCACCAGCTGCTTAATCTGTGCGTCGTACGCCGAACTCCCCACAATGGCCTTGTGGAACGTGGCCGGGTTGGACGTGACGCCGCGCAGACCTTGCTCAGTCACGCGCGTGTGCAACTCACCATCGGTGAGCATATCGCGCGTCAGGTTATCGAGCCAGTAGCTCTGTCCACATGTCATCAATTGGAGTAATGGGTCCATTGTCATGGCGTTGCGCCCTCCTACGCCTTGCTTCAGTGCGGGGCAAGCGTGGTGCGGACTTCATAATGAGAGTTTGACCTCCTCAGGCCGTGCCTGGCTAGCGCGAGGCCACGTCCAGCATGCTGACCGCGGTATGCACAATGTCAGACGCGGAGAGCTGCAGAGCGCAGCACCTCATCCGGGGTACGGCCGGATTTGGGGATCTGGCGTACATACATCTGCGTGAGCGTGTATGAGCCGCCATGCAGGGCGAGCGCATCAGCCACCGCCGAGCCTATGCCTGCCCCGTAGTTATCTTCTACCGTGAGTACCTGGCCGTGATTTTTCGCTGGGCTAGCTCCAGTATAGCCACATCATCAAAGGGAAGTGAATACAAATCTACAAGCGTCGCCTCGATGCCCTGCTCCTTGAGGAGGGGAAGCGTCTTCACGGGCCTCATGGACCATATAAGCCTGCAGCTGATGATGCAGAGGTCGTGTCCGCAGCCAGGACGTGATGCCCGCCAAGCGGAAACGCCGTGGCGTCGTGGTACAGGAACGGCACATCGGGCCGGAGCGTCCGCAAATAACACGGCCCCTCGTGTGCAGCCATGGCGACGGTGAGCGCGTAGGCCGCATAGGCATCAGCCGGCTGCAGCAGGGTAGAGGAGCGGTTGGCCCTCAGGGGTACGGACTGTGGTCAAGGCCCGGAAGAAAGCCATCGTCCGGCAGCGCCATCTGGCTTGGTCCATCAGCCGCCAGGCTCACACCCACGTGCGACCCCACAAGTTTCAGGCTGAACCGACTAATAAGGCCCATCTCCAGCTGATCGTAGGCTCGCACCAGAAATTTACCAAAGGTCGAGACAAACGGCAGCTTGCCGTCGGCGGCGTACCCCCTGCGCACGACAGCATGATTTTGTTCAGCAATGCGACACTCGAAAAAGCGCTCCCGCAGCTCCTCATCGTGCAACAAGGTTTCGGAGTACGTGGAGTTGCGGACGTCCGCATCCAGGGCGACCAGGTGCGGATAGACATGCCCCAGGGCTCCGCAAGGCCACGCCGTAGGCGCGACGCGGAGCCATCGCGCCCTTGTCCAGCATCCCTTCCTGTCCGTAGCGCCGTAAGGCCTCGCGGAAGCTGAGGGCCTCTTGAGTGGGTTGTGGACGTGGGACTCGCCACCGCCGAGACGGGCGGACGCCGCAGGTCGCCGCTGGTCAAGGCGGCTCCCAGGTAGCTGGGCCAGTGGCGTCGGAGTGCCTCCAGAGCCTGGGCTTTTCCGCCTCTGTCGCCGACTTGCCATGGCACGTTGCTCCCCAGCACTGAGGTAAACCCCAGCCTTTGACGGTCTGTGCCACGATGGCGAAGGGTTTCGCAGTGGGATTGTCCGCATGCGACGCGTGCACTTCCAGAGCTCGCTGGATCTCCCGAGGGTTATGGCCGTCGATCACGCGCACAGTCATACCAGCAGGCGCGGAGCTTGGCGGCGGTGACGTCCAGCTCCTGCTGCGGACTCACCGCGTCGGACTGCCCATACCGCATTGCAATTGAAGATGGGGCAGACCGCGGTCAGGCGATGATCCATCAGAAAATCGACGGCCTCCCAGATCTGCCCTTCGCGACTCTCTCCATCGCCAATGAGACAGAAAATACGCTTGTCCAGACCATCCAACCTGGCTGCCAGCGCCAGGCCATTGGCAATGGACAGTCCCTGCCCAAGCGATCCGGTGGCAGCTGGGAAGAAGGGAAAACCTTCCGCCGGGTTAGGATGGCCGTCAATTTCGCTGTCGATGGCCCGCAAGCGCAGTGCATCGTCCCGGGTCATCGGTCGCCGGTGCTCCGGGTCTTTGCCAATGGCCAGCCCTAGATCAGCCGCCGCGGCATAGACGATGGGGCAGGCATGCCCCTCAGACAATACGCAGGCGATCCGCTGCCGGATGATCTGGATATGCCGGTTCATACCGCAGGTGGGTATACATCAGCACGGTAACCAGGTGCGCCAGGCTTGCCGCAGACGTGGGATGACCTGAGCCGCCGCGGTCGTCATGTCGAGTGATAACTTGATCAGGTCAATTGCCTTGGCGTGTACTGAGGCTACAAAAGCCATCGTCTACTCTCCTCGCTGGCTAGGACGCGGGTGCGGTCGCTCAGGCTACTTGCTGGAACGCACGTCACTACACGGGACAGGAGCGGAGATCCCCTCGCTCATGTTCGGAAACAGGATCTGTCAGGGACATTCTACGCTCAAGAGGGCAATTCCCATGCCACCTGCGCTGGCAGTACGGCGCGCTCCTGGCAGTCGCCGCATGTGGTGGGAGAGAGGCGGGATGTGGAGGCGATCCGTCAGTGCAGCTGCAGCCTAGGGCGGAACCTCTCACCTCCCGACCTTCTCCCGGTCTGTCAACATAGAGAGAGCATGGCTTCTCAAAATGAAAGGATTGTCGTCACGCCTACACCACAGGCCGGAAGGTCAGGGTCCGGATCGTCAACCTCCGTATGCTCCGCCAGGCGCCGTGGCGGATGGACGAATAGCCGCTCAATCGCTTCCTGCTCGCCGCTGAGTCGCACACCAAAATCAAGCTCATAAGTCACCTGCGTCCGTTGCGCCACGCGGGGTACAGTCTGGATACGGAGTTCACGGTTGATCGGAATGCTGTCGATCACCGTTATGTGGCGCGGTGAGGGTCATCTCAAACGATTGGCGGAGTTCTGCTACTGCCTCCTGGGGACGCGGTTCAGTCAGGGGCAAGGAGGCTACCAGATCACGCGGTGCCACAGGCTCAGCCTGGGTCGCGCGCTCGACCAGGAGCGTCCGCACGGACTCGAGCACTGCCCTGCGTTCCTGCGGCGAGCGTCTCTTCGTGCGCACTCACCCAGTCATAGGTCCGCGTAAACAAAGTTCCACTTGTCTCGTCCGCGGTGCGGAACGCTTCCGTCTGGAGAAAATCTTCGGCGAAAAAATTTCGCGATCTCCGCTTTGCCACCCTGCGGATCAGTCATGAGAACATCGTAGGTGGAGGGTCATCCACAAAGCGAATCAGGGCGAATTTCTGCACCTTCTCTGTTGACAGCTTGGGCATGAGCCCGTCACGTGCCGTTAAAATCGTCTGCACTCCATCCAGTGCCATACGGTTGGATCTGCCGCTGACAGAGCCGATTCCAAATCCACCTTGATGAGGAAGAGCCACGGTTCTGGCACTGGCTGCGGGGCCATGCCCTGAAACAGCCCCACCAACAGATCCCCGGGTGTGATGGTGCCTGGATGGGGGTGGGAGCCATTCTCGCGGCGACTGCCGCATCACGTCAAAAAGACGCGCGGCAATAGCCTGGGAAGCGGCCAGGAACTCCGTCGTCCTCGACCTGCCCTGCTGGCGCCGGCTGGCGAGCATCTGCTGGTAGGCCTGCAACACCACGGACTCGGGCCGAAAGCGGCCATAGCGCTTGCGCCTGAACTGGGGCTTGAGGAGGGCCAGCAGATACCTGTGGAGGCTGGCGCGCAAGGTCTCTGGCAGCGGTGTGAGAGCCTGCGAGCATTGCACGGCTGGGAGGCGGTTATCGAGCACGTGGATCACAAAACAGTCCTGGATGGCGATATCGGTAACAGTTTCCATGCGGCTCTCCTTGCGCAAACGACGCGAGCACATGACGTACCCCTGTGCGGCCGGCGTGTCGCCCGGTAGACAGTCTTCACTCCATTGTTCCGGTGCGCACGGTGTAGTAACGCACGCAGAACTCAGATATACTCTGCCAGGAACCGAATAAGTTCATAATATCTAAGTACCTGGACATAAATTTCTACATTTTTGAGTAACTGTTGCCCTTGCTCTTGCTTGGGGAGCAGCAGAAAAACATCTGTCCAGGTACTAACCCTGCCACGTCACTGAAAGTCGAATGTTCCTGCACACGTAAAATCAATGGCTTGCCGTCGTAAGCAGCGAGGGAAGAGCTTTTGCAACCTGTAACTCAAAGAGAGAGATGATGTTCCAGAAGTGCTCGCCAGGGTTAACAGCGACTGTAGGACGCTGGTCAGCGCCACACGATCTCTGGCCATGCTGCATCAGCTCATTTCGGTAGTTCGCTCAGTCTACACCCACGCTGACCGCATGAGTCGCTGCATTACGTTAGGAGCCCGGGGCCCAGGTTGCGACGTTGGTAGTTTGGTCAGCGCAATGTGCAGCCGTGCGAGCGGTCGTCGCCTTCATCTGCGTGTCCTGCATTGACCATCGCCTCTGAACCGCGCGAGTTCCGGGACAGCTCGAAAGAACAGCGACGGATAAGCGCCTGCGTTTATCGGGAGATATCTGGATCAGTCGAAGACCCAGAGTACTGCTGAGACCCATAGTGGTCAAAGAATGCTGAAGTTCGACTCCAAAAAATAGAGCTCTTTTCCTGAACGTCGTTCTTCACGGAGTTTCAACGGGTTGTTCATATGGTAGTAATACGTCAGCACCCCCTGTTTCGATCCGGCGGTTCTTCGACGCAGACCAACGAAGGCACAAAGCTCACTAAACCAAAGAGAAATACAGCACCTTCATCGACCATCGTGCCTTCACTCCTCAACCAGTCATGATGCTAACATCCCAAAGACCAGAAGCTGCTGAGCTTCACCGATAATCGCCAGGACGCCGCCCTCCAGGCCTGGCCATTTTAATCGATTTCGTAAGTCATCCAGCGGTGGCAACGCAAAGCTCCAGTAGGCGCCAGTTGCGGCGTTGATTACGCCATTATTAAGAGACGGTCTTTCGGGCGGTATCGATCGCATGGTCTTTCGAGCTTTATGAACGCCGCGTGAGAACCATCGCTTATGAGGTCGTCATACGCCGCATTGATAACGGTTCAAGCGCACTCTTCAGTCGCCGGAAGTATCGGAGCTTATAAGATCGATGGATTAACCACATCAATCAGGTCGAAATGACTTCTCCGCCATAAAGCTTGAGTGGCACCGAAGACTCATACGGCATAACTCCAAATGACGAGCAAAGTGACAAAGACCGCTTCCGCGCTGACTGAGATCCTCGAGCGAAAGCCATGGACCCAGCTCGACGTCAGCCCGCATCCAGCAGAACCTCTGATCAGCGCCCTCTCCGCTCCCCCGCCATGGAGACCGGGATCGATCTCGACCATGGCGAGCGTAGTGCAGCATCTCCAGAACGCGCCCTCACCCGGCCAATTACGCCCAGCGCTCCGGCCGATGCGAGTGCGCGCAGCGGTCGGTGGAAGCAGTTGCTCACCCCACTGCTCCAGGCTACTTCGCCGCACAGTCGTGACCACTATACCAATGAATCTTAGAAGACTTGGCTGAAGATGGATTGACGAGCAGTCACACATCGGGGAAATTCCTCCCAAAGAGAGCCCCATCTCATTATGGAGGAAAGTCCCGATGTGCTCTGTGCATTTTACCATCTCTGCCCCCTACCGGAAAGAAGTGGAGCGCCACTTGAAGACAGCCCAGCACCTCGGCCGCATGCGCCAGGTCAAATATCTTCTCGCCGTCCTCGCGGTCATCGATGGCCAGAGCGTTGCGCAGGTCGCCTGCGGTCTTGCGCGTGCACGAGAAGACCGTGGCCACATGGGTCCACATATTTTGCTGCTATGGTCTCCAGGGCGCGCCACGGACAAAGCCCACCGGCCGCCCACCGCAACTGACCCCAACCCAAAAGCCGCACTCGCCGCCTTGATTGAGGAAGGGCCTGTCAAGGCCGGTTGCAGCGGGCCTGCTGGCGCTCGCCCATGATTCAGCAGTTGATTTACGCCCGTTTTGGCGTCCTCTACAATGTGTTCTACATTGCCCAGTTGCTCAAGAACTTAGGCTTCAGCTCTCAGAAAGCCGCGTTCGTCTCGGACCATCTCGATGAAAGCAAGCGGCACGAGTGGCGTACCAGCACGTGGCCACAGATTCTGCGCAAGGCGCACACACGGCAACGCTCTGCTGTTATTTGGCGATGAAGCCAGCTTCCCCAGTGGGGGACCCTCACGTACACGTGGGCACGGCGTGGGCAGCAACCGATGGTCAAAACCTCGGGCAAGCGGAAAGGTTATAAGGTCTTTGGGCTGATCGATTACTTCACAGGCTGTTTCTTTTATCAAGGACAGGAAGGTCGTCTGAATTCTGCAGCGTACATTGCCTTCCTCACACAGGTGCTGGAGCGCACGACACAACCCATCTTTCTGATTCAGGATGGAGCGAGGTATCACACCAGGGTGAGACCAAAGCCTTTTTTTCATCAGTGACCCCTCTTATAAATAGGTGTTTGTAAATGCTAACTTCATCTTCTTAAGACTAACCTGGATTGGAGAAGTTTTCAGAAGAAATAATAAAGAAAGAGAGACCCATCATAATATTTTCCACTTTTATAGAGTGGCTTAATCAAGAAGGCTGTTATATGCTGCTCATTGCTTTTATACATAGAAATGGAAGAGCTTTATGCTCAGGTCGCTTGATCTGAATGAGCCAGGCCGTTAGCTTCAAACAAGAAAAACCTTCTCAGATAACAGAGCAACAGGTGGTGAACTTTGTGGTTAAAGGTAGGCGCCATGGTCTCTTGACCTGGAACTGGGGAACAAGCGTTGATCACCTTCAACGCCTCTCGCTGTGGTTTTCAGGGACATCGGCATGCTTAAGCGAAGTGACAGGATTTGAGCTGAACTCTCCATCATGCGGTTGGTTGGTAGGACGATCATGACCAGGACGCTTCTGGCGTCGAGTAATCATTCGGCATCATGCCTGGGAATCACCTGACTTGACCGCTATCAAGTCAGCGTATCATGATATTTCGCCTGTGGAATCGTTAGCCAAAGAAATTCAGACCACATGATGATAAATAATCTTCCTGGTCAGTACATCATCTGATATGGCCCCCATCGCCATATGTTAATTTCATCATTCCAGCACGTGGCTTCATCCTCCCATGAGCAAGAGTAATTAGATAATAATTGTCCATAGGCAGATAGAATGAATATGATCATAAATCATAGATCAGCCACAGGAATGATCAAGTCAGAACATCTTACTAAGGTCCTGAACTTTTCAGAGTTCACTCCTTGTGGTGAATGAGAAATCACAAGAGAAAGTTTCGAAGACAACCATAGGTGGCAGAGATTACGGGTGCAAAGAATGGAATGAAACACGTGCTGGTCTTCCTGTCTCATAGCTTCCCACACGCTAGCTGGACAAAGACATCTCCTGATGTTCAAAGAAGGCTCCTTTATAGACTCACCAGAGACATCTTGGTAAGACTCCTGCCAAAGAGGTTAAACACAATGAGTCTTCCCAAACTCTTAGCAGGAAAACGTGAGGGAGATCACTTGCGCATTGCCGCGCAATCATGGTAAGGCGTCATAACGTGGCGCGTCTTCGGCTCCATGGCCCGTGGTGACTGGCCCAGCTGAAGATGACGTTGACCTCCTCGCAGATCGTAACAGCCCGATCCAGAGTGCCTTTTTCCCCGGTGGCCTGGTTGCTGACCCTTCGAGAGACTATCAGACATGGGACGGCGTGTCGATGTCGCCAGAACCGGCAAGTAAACACCTTAGGTATCTCCGTAATACGATCCTGCAAGGAAGCGGTGCCCCTCGTGAAGGCGATGGAGCTCGTACACTTCCATCCACATTGGCGAACGTCTGGGGCTCGGTATCGCGCAACACGTCGCGGGTAGTCGCGAGGCGTGCTTTTATCCACTCCACCCGCTATCCGAGCGACGCCGAAGCAGCTGAAACTCGCCTGACCCCATCGGCCAGTCTGCTGGCCGCCTCTCGAGATCCCTGCGCGAGGCGCATCCCAGATTGATCATGGCGTCAGCAACATCGGCTTAAACGAAAGAATATCGTCCATGGTGCACGATTATCTCGGTAGAAACCTGGAACTGAACTTACCTGGGACATCATCAGAGCGCGACGTACCGGGCTTACAACATACGTGGCGGAGGTGATACTCCAGGGAGCTTGACGGGGCGGAACCGGACTCCGCGTTACATTCGGACGACGGTATCCCCCGGACCTGACAGCGTCGCGAATCCCGATGTACTTGGCCTCCTCGGATTTGCTCATTCCTCTGAGAGCAGCTGATGCAGTGGATGAGCGCGGAGTGCCAAACAGGCTAGCAGTGGCAGCCAGTTCTGGGTAAAGCAACCTGGCCCTAGAGCGGTGAGACACTCAAGGATGCAGCGCTCGGCCCAGCTCTCACCTGAACCACTCGGCGCCGGCAGCAAATATCCCAATACTGAGGAACTCCACGATTTCCTCTCCGACTTATCGGTATTAACCTGGATTATGGGTCGCGGCCTTGCCACCGTGGCTTCAAGGCTGGCCGCTGTAGGCAATACGACAGCACCGCCGAGGTGGAAAGAGGTCCTCATGGAAACCGAATCGTCCCATTCCACGCAGCTCGATTACACCGGAGCCGAAGCCGTATTGGGATGGCATGAATGGAGCGAGCTCACGCTGCCCTTAAATGCCAGGACACAGTGGGGCAAGGTCCACTTCTGCTCGCGCGTGGTTGCCCTGCGCATTGCCATTCCAAAAACCTGACCTGGGTCAGGGCAGCGGCAGGTAAAGCTCTACTCGTTTGAGATCCCGAACACGTCCATGTTTGACTCGTGCCGGTCGAGATTACGACGTCCTAGGTCCTGGCCGGTGATTGGACTGGAGGAAGGGCCGCGCATGCTGTCAATCGTGAACGTGGAGCCTGACCCCAAAGTGATCGAAGCGTGATGTGCCCGTGGAAATAGTGTGTTCAAGCTCACGGACGGCATATGATCCATTCTCGCTGCTCAACCGGCGAGGCTGGTGCTGCGCCGCATTGCCCGCCAGTTTGGCGGGGTGGATCATCAACTATTTTGCTGGTGCATCGGACAGGAACACTGGCGGAGCATTTCCGCCGTGCTCCACTAACCAGGGAGGCGAAACGTGGTTGGCAGAGACGCAACGCGCATCGAAAGAGCTGTCAATTCGGTCCGGTATCGTGGAAAGGGGTGGACGAGAGCGACGAAACCGGTACGCTCCCCCACAAGATGCCAATCGTAGTCGTTACATCTGGAGGCGACAGACCAACGCACGGTCAGACGATGCTACGCGACTCAGGATCCGCGGATGTGGATGCGCATCTTTATACGGCCGGTCAGCATGCTAGCCCGGCCTCAGCTCGGTGATGCGCTGGGGATCACGCCGCGAAATGTCGGATGGCACGAGTGCGGGCGGGTGCACCTTCATGATCCTGGTCGAGCGTGCTGTCGCCGCCTTGCAGCATCGTCATGCCATCTGTGCACGGCTTGGTCTCGCGCGGCATCGAAGAGAAGGACGCTCGGGCGTGGGGGGTGACCCGGAGCCGCGATACGGCATCAGTGGCCAGCATGAAACTCCAAAGGCATGGCTTTGGCGCTGCCCCCGACAGCACATCGAGCGTCGACAACAGCACCGCCGGCATGCACGAATGGCACCGCGCCTGCCGCCGCTAATGGGCCCAGGTGGCCGTGTCCACACGCGCCTGGGCGGCGCTCAATCCCAAAGCCATGTATCGTGACCCATTGACGATTGCGGACGTGCTGAATGCCCGACCGATTTGCTATCCTTTCACCATCCTCAATATCTGTCTGGTGACCGATGCCGGCGGGGCCGTAGGTGCTGACGCGCGCTGACCGGGCGCAAGATTGTGCCAAAAGACCCGTCTATGTCCGCGGCACGGGCGAGGGCACTGAGCACGTCTCAGTGACGCAGATGAAGGGGCTGCCCTTGAGCGAGGCCACGCGGATTTCCGGCCAGCGAGCGTTCGCCATGGCCGGTGCGTCACCCACAGTGACTTCGACCATATTATGCTTTACGATGCTTTCACCTCCGGCCCCCCATCATGCTGGAGTCACTGGGGTTTCGCCGAGCGCAGGCGATCACTTCTTTGGTAAATGGGAAGTCAACTCCGGGCGGCTCGTTGCCGATCAACACCAACGGTGGCGGCCTGTCCTACACCCACTCCGGGTATGTATGGCGTCTTCCCGATCATCGAAGCCACCCGCCAGCAGCGCGGCGAGTGCGGGGCGCGGCAGGTGCCCAACGCCAAGCTGTCGCTGGTCAATGGCATGGGTGGTATGCTCTCTGCAGCTGGCACGTTAGTCCTGTCACACGAAAAGTAGCGGTGCGGCGACTCTGGGTGGAGAGGGTGATGGGCGACTCTCTCTCCCAGGGTGCCATGAGGACGGAAGGGAGGACGATGGATATCCCTGGCCAAAATTGCCGAACAACGCATCCGCGAGGCGATGGAAAGAGGTGAATTCGACAATCTCCCTTGCACGGAAGCCTATCAAGCTTGACGGACCTGGTCGGCGTGCCCGAGCATTTACGCATGGGCTACACAATTCTCAAGAACGCCAGCGTGCTGCCCGAAGAAATGCAACTGAAGAAAGAGGTGGTGTCGCTAAAAACTCTGCTGGATGCCTGTTATGACGAGACGGAAAAACAGACCCTGCAGCAGAAAATGAACGAGAAGATGCTGCGCTATAACATGATGATGGAAAAGCAGCTCCACAAGCCTACCTATCAGAAATACCACGCCAAGATCATGAAGAAACTTGGCTCCTGAACTGCTCATATGGCAGCACACACGGCTCTTCGGTGCGTTAAAACGTTGGGCGCGTCTCGCCTGGATAGCAGAACGCCAGAGGCGTCCGACCCGCGAATGTGTGGAACAGGTCTCGGCTGACGTGGCAGTCCACGCGTCGTGAGTGTTACGCACAGCTCTGGGGACCACGGCCATGGCGGTCCTGCCGTTCACGGAGTTGCACGAGCGCCATCGCCACCATAACGGCACGGAGCGGGTGGCCATTGTGGGCGCCGGCCCGGCCGGCCTGCACGCGGCGTATCGGCTGCGGCAGGCTGGAGTTCGAGCGCAGAGTCTATGAGGCAGCGAACCGTGTGGGTGGACGCATGTTCACATGGCCCGCAGTCTGTATGCGCAAGGGGCAAGTGGCCGAACTCGGTGGTGAATTTATTGACTCGAACCATATCTGGTGCCGCGGCTTAGCCCAGGAATTCGGGTGCCGCTTGATGATCTGTTTGCCAATGAACCCCCGGAGCTGACGCCGTGAAACGTTTTTTCAGGAATCGTCGCATTGACGAGGCCGAGATCGTCGAGGCGTTTCGCCCCATTGCGGCGCGCATAGCGCTCGATGTTGAAGCGGCGGTGGAGCATGCGACAGCCTTCGCGCGCCTTGATATGATCGAGTATCACGGAATGGCTGGCGAGGATACCGGAGGCGAACGCGCTCATCAAGGCCATTCTCGAAGTGGCCTACGTTGGTGAGTTTGGCTTAGAGGCTGACGACCAATCCGTGTTCAACTTGTTCCGGCTCATCGATGTCAAAACCCCCGAGGCTTTTCGCCTGTTTGGCGAGTCTGACGAACGCTTCCACATACGTACGGGGAGCGATACGCTCACCACACGTCTGGCAGAAGCGGTCGCTGGACAGCTCATGACGGATATGCGTCTTGTCGCCGTCACGCAGCGGGCCGATGCCACGTATCGCCTGACCTTCGAGCGTGGGACGGCCCGGGTGGAGCGTGACGCCGAGCATGTCATCCTGGCTATCCCGTTCTCTCTCCTGCGTCAGGTCAAGTTGCGCCTGGAGCTGCCACCGCTCAAACGTCGGGTTATCACCGAACTGGGCTGCGGCACGAACGCCAAGCTCCTCGGCCAGTACGCACGCACGTGTCTGGCGGAGTGTGCATAACGCCAGTGGTCCTGTGTATACAGACAACGGCTTACAAAACCTGTGGGATGCGGTGCGTGGACAAGAGGGGACTAGCGGTATCCTCACGACATTTCTTGGCGGGAAAAGCGGTGTACAGGTAGGAGCAGGGACACCAGAAGCCAGGGTCCTTGAGACGCTGCCACGGATTGAGGCCATTTTCCCTGGCACGGCAGCAACGTACCGTCCAGGCCATGCCCCTCCGTATGCACTGGCCGAGTGCGCCGTTGGCGCTTGGGAGCTATGCAGCGTATCGTCCAGGGCAAACGGCGTTTGAAGGGATCGAGGGCCGACGCGTGGGGAATCTGCACTTCTGTGGGGAACACACCTCAATCGCTTTCCAGGGCTTCATGGAAGGCGCCTGTGCCACAGGGGCCTTTACGGCGCAGGCTGTTCTGAATGATATGGGCTTGCCCACGGAGCACATCATGACCGCCTTTAGAAGCTGTTTGAAAACCCTGACCGAGGTAGAAACCTAGCCTGTCAGGATCAAAAGGTCCCTCGCCTCGTGAGGGGAGGAACAGACCTGCCCCTAATCGGGAGCAGCGCACCAGCGTTGAGGTCGTCGATGCTACAGACGGAGCGTTGGAGCATCGCCCGCCCCAAGGCCACGCCACGCGTGCTGGTCAAGTCCATGCTGCCGAGGACAATCACCGGGTAGGCGAGGCAGAACACGATGGCATACCGATAATCACGCCAGGCGTCGTCGAAGGCATACCCGCGCACCCCAGCCTCCACGAGTTGGCGGTGGTAGTCGCGCACGAGTGCCTCCTCAATCTCGCCCGCAGCGGGGTGGGGACGCTCTGGCTCATGTAGTCACCTGACGTCGTAGGGACCGCGTCCCTTACTTGAGATTTGCCAATCCACCGCCGCGACGGGTGCCCCACCCGGCACGTCGCCGAAGAAGAGGTTGTCGAGGCGGTAGTCCCCGTGGAGAATCGTGCACGGCGCAGAGGCAATGTGCATCATCATGGTTGGGATCACGGGACCGAGCCGTTTACCAGCCTCGATCGCCGTGGGTGTCCAGTCGTCGCCAAAATGGGCGAGGCATGGCTCCCAGGAGGCCAGATACGCCCCTTGACGATGTGGCCAAAAGACGCCAGGTCGAAGCGCCGCATCCACGCCAGCGCTGGCGTGTCAACGCGGTCCCACCACGCGGCCTGGAAGCGTGCGATGGCGCCAACGGCCGCGGCCGCTTGCTCTGGAGTACTCCCAGCCACTTGATCGCCAGGCATGGCAGGAGCCAGGTCTTCCAGGAGCAGCGTGAAGTCCCCGGTCTCACGGTTCAGTGCGGTGTGATACAGCGCGGGATGCGCAGGGCCACCTGATCGGCCAGCTTGTCGTAGAAATCGATCTCGGCGGCGTAGTGCCCCATCCCGTGTCCAATCGCCCGATTCGCGGGGACAGGGCTCGGGAACTTCGCAATGAGCGATTGCGCGTTGCCCTGCTGGCATCACCCTCATAGTCCAGTGACACCCGCAGCACCTGGCCCAGGATACCCACGCCTCTCCGGCGGAGGCGCAGGCGAATCGGGACCACCCGTGCGTCCTCACTGAGCCCCTCTGGCACGCAAGATGCTGGTGAGCCACTCGACCGTGAGGGCCTCTGGGCCCAGATAGATGGTCATGCTGGGAGATACGCTTCCCATGCCGTGGATAAGAACAAAACCGCCGCAGGTTGGATTTAAAGAGTTAAACAGGATAGCTTCAATCGCCAAAGTCGGTGAATGAATTCACAAAGGCGCTTAAGGCAAGCAGGCATATTCATAGTCATGATCTCCATCCACCACCAAATAGAATGGCCGCTCACATATACGAGCAGAAACCCAGAGTTCAACATCGACGAAGCTAACACGGCTACGTGCACCTCGCCGGCTGGATATAATATGGAACAATGAATAAT
>ERZ1370068.5138-contig-4174_pt1 | contig 50883 bp, 55 predicted proteins | sample MGYA00561227_ERZ1370068 | MGnify/ENA primary metagenome ERZ1370068 (study PRJEB38410, sample SAMEA6850437) | metagenome | study: Metagenomic assessment of the ecological functions of the soil: analysis of the soil microbiota associated with the... | reverse complement strand
AGGACATGGTCGAGCTGATGCGCGACCTGGGTTATGCGCAGTTCATGCTGGCCGGCCACGACCGCGGCGGCCGTGTGTCGCATCGGCTCACCCTCGACCACCCGGATGCGGTCCTGCGCGTCGCAGTGCTCGACATCTCGCCGACCGCGCCTCATGTACGGCAAGACCGATCAGGCATTCGCGACCGCGTATTACCACTGGTTCTTCCTGATCCAGCCGTTCGATCTGCCCGAGCGGTTGATCGGCGCCGATCCCACCTATTATCTGCATCGCAAGCTGGGCAGCTGGGGACCGGGACGACGCATTTCGATCCGCGTGCGATGGCCGAATACGAGCGGTGCTTTCGCGATCCCGCGGCAATCCACGCGATGTGCGAGGATTATCGCGCCGCCGCTTCGATCGATCTCGAGCACGATGCGGCCGACGCGGACAAGAGGATTGCGTGTCCGCTGCTCGTCTTGTGGGGCGAAAAAGGCGTCGTCCACCGGTTGTTCGATCCGCTCGCCGATTGGCGCGGCGCGGCGAACGACGTACGCGGCAAGGCGCTGCCGTGCGGGCATTACCTTGCGGAGGAAGTGCCGGAGGAGACGCTCCGCGGAGTTCTCCGCGTTCTTCCGAGTTTGATTGGACGCGCGGCGCTCCGGCGTCACGCCGCCACGACAACAGTGCCACTTGTGTGCGCGATACAAGGGAGCGTCCGAATCCCCGCCTCGGCCGCTCCGGCAAGCGCGTACGCGGGTCCGGTATAACTGCGCCCTTGGCCACTACACGCGGAGAGTTGCGTGCAGTGGCCATTCGCTGATCGGCGCTCGCGAGAGGCCGATGTCGCGACGGCCAAGTAGCTCAGTTGGTAGAGCAGCGGACTGAAAATCCGTGTGTCGGTGGTTCAATTCCGCCCTTGGCCACCACTTCTGCATGGCCGCTAGCTAACACCTAGCTAACGCCACGAGACGAAGCCCTCATAGGTGGCTCCGGATTGGCCGTGGAGTTGCCCATCGAGGGCCCCTGGTTGAACGTCAGCAACAGATTGGGTGCGGCCTGTTCGGCCGGCGCGGCCCAGTGGCGGTGACCGGCCAACTTCGGACGTAGCGTTTTGCGCTTCATTGCAGTCATTCTGCCGACTCGCGGCGGCAAACTTCGACGATGGGAGGGGTGCTTGTCGCGGCGGATGCGAAACTGCGCGCTTGGCAATGATCAACCCCTGCGCCTAACCCACGAGACGCATGCGCCCACGAGCAGGACCAGAAGCAGCAGCATCCTGGGATCGAGCGCCGGAATCGAGATCGTTTCGGCCGGCGGCAACGGCGGAACAACGATCCCGGAGGGCAAGCGATAGTAGTAAATGCATTCGGTCGAATCGCCCTCGGCAAGCGCGATGGTTGTCGTCGCTCCGGTGATCACCCAGTCGACCCCGCGCGTATTCCCGAAGCACGACACGTTGTCCAGTTGCCAACCCGGCGCGCCCAGGCCGACGAACGAGACGTTGCCGGGCGGGACCGGGTCGAACGTGTTGCCCGCCTTGGTCGAGTCCTGCGTCGTCGTGACGGAGAATCCGCTGACACCCGCTCCGCTGGCGTCGAAGGCGAATGTGTCCGTGCCGCCGACCGAGAGTGCATTGATCGTGACCGCGGCGGACGCCACGTTGTCGAAGATGCATTCGGCATGTCTGTCCGATGGCGAGGTCGATGGTCGCCGATCGTCCTGGCAGGTCGACGCTCGAATTCGCGCCAGCACAGGTGATGCCCTTGAGCGACCACCCCGCGGGCAGCGCAGACTCGGTGATCGTGTAGCTTCCGGGCAACGTTGGGGAACACCCGGCTTGCCGAAACCGTCCGCGCCGCGGGCGTCAGCGTGAATGTGCCCGCGGGATCGAGCGTGGTGGGCACGATGAACGTGAACGCGCCCGACAGCCCGCTTCTGATGCGCTTGGTGATCGTGATCGAGCCCTCGCGTGCATCGGTGAACGTGCAGGTCACGTTCTCGCCCGCGGCGACGTTCACGCTGGCCGTTGCGGCGGCCAGGTCGACGGCGCTGGCGTTCGTGCACGCGAGCCCGGTCAGGCGCCATCCGGCCGGTATCGTTTCCGTGATCGGATACGTGCCCGCCGGCACCGACGCGAACGCCGTGGTGTTCTCGCCGGAGCCGCCATTGGTGGCGATCTGGAACGTGCGCGCACCCGTGAAATCGAACGACGCGTCACCGCCCTGAGCGTTCTTGACGACGCGGATCGATCCGCGCTTGACGTTGGTGAACGTGCACGCCACGACCTGGGCGCCGGCGATCGTGACGTTGATCGTCGTATCTCCCGGCGCGAACGACGGCGTCGGATTCGCACCTTCCCCGCCGGTGTAGATCACCGTGCCGCCGGTACAGACGATGTTGGCGAGGTCCCAGCCCGCCGGCACGATTTCGGAGATGGCGTACGTGCCGTCCGCGAAGCTGCCGGAAAGCGATTGGCCGGTGCTGATCGTTCCCGCGAGATCGCCGGTGAACGTGAACGCATCGCCGCCGGCAGCCGCCGTCGCGTTCTTGGTGACGGTGATCGTTCCGTTCTTGGCGTTCGAATACGTGCAGACGACGTCTTCACCCGGCTGCAGGTCGATGAGTGGCGACTCCCGTCGCAGGATCGGCCGTGACGACGGAGCCGCCGGTGCAGACCACGTCGACCAGCCGCCATCCGGGCACGCTCGCCTCGGTCACGGTGTAGATCGTCGGAACCAGCGCGTCGAACGTCTGCGAATTCGGCGGCGTACCGCTGTCGGCGATCTGGAAGCTCGGAGGCAGCGAAGTCGTGGGAAGCCAAGCTCGCCGTCGTGAACGTGAACAGCTGCGGATCCTGTGGCGACGCGCTCTTCGCGATCGTGATCGAGCCGCGCTTGATGTCGACGAACTCGCACGAAACCGCATCCGTCGCAGCGCCGGTCGTGCCCAGCGCGATGGTCACGCCGTTCAAGCCATTCGGGGTGATGGTGGTGTTCGAGCCGCCGGTGACCGTGCAGTCGATCGGTGGCGGTGCGAGGTCCCAGCCGGTGGGCACCGTTTCCGCGATGGTGTACGTCCCCGCCGACAGACCCGCGAAAGATTGCGACCCCGTATGCTCGGGCCCCGACGTGGTGATCGTGAACGTCGTCAGCACGCCGGTTCCGGTGCCCGTGAAGGGGAAGGCGCCATCGCCGCCGACCGCCTTCTTGTGAACGGTGATGGTCCCGGGCTGGATCTGCGTGTTGGTGAACGTGCAGTCCACCGTCTGTCCGAATCGCAGGTGCGCGGTGAAGCTTGCCGCTGCGCGGTTGATCGTCGTCCTGCGTCCCAGGTCGGGCTCGACGACGTCCGAGCACGTGATGCCGGTGTTGACCCATCCCGGCACGGACGACTTCGGTGACGGTGTAGTCGCCGGCCGGCAAGTCGGTGAACGTCTTCGAATTGGCACCGCTGCCGCTGTCCACCAGCGAGAAGGCAGTGAGGCGCCGTCGGACCGGTAAGCGTGTAGTCGAAGCTTTGCGCGCTCTGCGGGACTGCGTTCTTGAAGACCCGAAGCGTTGCGCCCTTGGTGTCCGCGAACGTGCAGAGGATTGCCTGACCTGCGGCGGGCGTGACCGATACGCCGTTGGCGATGGCGGTTCCGAGCGCGGCGCCGCTTGCGGTGTCCCGACAGGCGACGTTGGCGAGCGTCCACCCGGACGGCACGGATTCGATGATGGACAGCGCCACGCCCGGCACGACCGACGCGAACGCGGTGGTGTTCTTTCCGTTGCCGGTGGTCGTCGTGATCGAGAACGACTGCGATCCGGTGAAGGCGAACGTTCCATCGCCGCCGAGCGTCTGCTTCTCGACCGTCACCGAAGCCTGCTTGGTGTTGGTGAACGTGCACGCGACCGTTTCGCCGGCTGCGACGTTGATCGTCGCGGTGCTGCCCGACGTCGTCGAGTTGTTGGTGGGGTCGGTGCAGACGATCCCGCTCAGCTGCCAATCGGCCGGCACCGACTCGCGTGATCGTATGGGTACCCGGGACGCGAGGTTCGGCAATGCGAATGGTCCGCCGGCGCCGGACGTCGTGGTGATCTGGAAGTTCTGCGGGCCCGTGAACGAGAACGTTCCGTCTCCGCCTACGGTGCTCTTGCTGACTCTGGATTGCGCTGAGCGTGGTGTCGGTATACGTGCAGGTCACGTCCTCGCCGGCGCCGAGCTGGATGGTTGCAGTACCTCCGAGCGACGGTCGTATTGCCGGTCGGGTCGGTGCACACGGTGTTCGAGCGGGTCCATCCAGGCGGCACGATCTCCGAGACCGTGTAGGTTCCCGGCGGCAGGTCCGGGAACACTCTTTGGCCCGTGCCGCCCTGGGTCGTGATCGCGAACGGCGACGGGCCGCTGAACTGGAACGTGGCGTCCCCGCCGAGCGTGTTCTTCACCACGGTGATCGAGGACTGACGGGTGTTGTTGAAGAAGCAGGTCGCCGACGTCAACCCCAGTGTCGGGTTCGACGACATCCTGATTGTCGCGGTCCGCGCGGCAAGATCGACGGTCACGAATTCCGGATGCGTCTGGTTGTCGAGGTCGTTGATGCATTGGAGAGAGGAGAGGTCGAAGCCAGCGGCCGCCTGCTCCGTCACCGTGTAGACCTGCGGCGTCGTGGTCAGCGATGCCGTGTTCAGCACCTGCTGTTGCCCGGCCGCCAGCGAGAACGTCGTCGGCGACACACGCAGGTCCGCTCGCGTTGAACGCGAAGCTGCCCGGCGATCCGGACGGCGTCGTTTCCTTGACGACCGTGATCTTGCCGGTCACGGTGACGGGTATCCGCGCGGCGATGCCCGCGCTGCAATTCGACTTTGGTGCTCGCCTGCACCCATTGGGCGGGCGGCGCCTGGCAGGACGTTGCGTTCGCTAACTGTTGTCCCAGGTGACGACTGCGGGAGCACCAGGCGGCCGGTCGCATCCGGCGTGCAGGGCACCGTCACCGTCCCGATATTGATCGAAATGGGGCCTGAACTCGCCGACGTCTCCGCAAGCGTTCCCGTCCAGATTCGCCAGCGGCGGAGGCGACATGGGCAGGCCGACAACGGAGCAGTTCGCGCTTCCGCCTGCGTTCGAGAGAATGATGGGCGACTTCCCATCGAGCGCGACGAATACGCCGACGTCGAAGCGCTGGTTCGCGTTCGACCGCAAGGAGCAAGCTCAGGTCCAGGGTGACCGACGTGCCGGCCACGCACGACGTGACACCGTTGTTGACCGTCACGCTCGCGATGTCGATGTCGTTCGCCGTGCAGCCGAGGTCGCTGCCGCTGCGATCGGCTGCGCACATGTTGGCGGGAAACGGCTGACCGTTGGCGGGCAGGGCCGCCATCCCGCTGACCAGCGCGAGCAAGAGGCAGGACCACAGCGTCCGGGACACCCGGTTGTTGTGTCTGCCTAACAGGACGTTCGGGCTGGGCACGGCTCGCCCACTGGACCGCGAATCGTGCCGCATGCCCCGCGCTGATCCAGGGCGACGCGTGACGATTGTGCCGTTGGCGCGGAGAGCTTAGTGCGGTCGCGCCGAGTTCGTACAACGCGTTGTCCCAGTCGACCCGTTACCGGCCACCAGATCACCCAGTGCGGCAATCGTTTCATGGCGCGGCAGCGAGAAGTCATGCAATCAGTGTTCTGCGAACGAGGTGATTCAGCGATGGATCGCTCCGCGTTGCTCGCTCACTGCGGCACACAGAACACCGGCCCCTCGATCGACCAGCCTCGCGCGACCGTGGCGTCGATCTCCGCGCGGGTCGGTCAGGTAGCGATGATTCGCCTGTCCGCCCATGCCGTTGTTGTATAGCCGCGTGACCGTCGCGTACTGGGCCGCGCAGCCGCTCGCGAGCGGCTCGATCGCGCGGAACGCGAACGCTTCGAACGTCCAGTCGGGATTCGCCTTGACCTTGTCGCACTCGGCGTCGTTGATCGTGTAGAAGTGCGAGTTGGGTCCGACGCCCGGCGTGCCGAAGAACCGGCACGCCTCGTTGCCGGGACCCGTGCCCGATTTCCAGCTGTGGAACGTGTAGCCCGTGCGCTTCCAGCCCGGCGGCACGCCCGCGTCGAGCGCTGCCGCCTCGTCGGGGAACGCGGTAATGAAGTAGTGGTCGAGCGAGGCGTTGTAGTACTCGATCGTGTCGACGACTTGCCCGGCGGCACGCCGCCGCCGGTCGGATCGACGTAGAGCACCTTGCTGTCGTCGAGACCGCCTTCGACGCTGACGACCTGCGTCAACTTGCTCTTGGCCGCCGCGTCGCCGTTCACCCAGGCGGCAAGGAACCCGAGCGACCACGTGATGATGTCGGCGCCGCTGCCCGGGTCGAGGTCGTGGCCGTGGCCATTGAGCAGCACGTGGCCGCGCGGACCCGTCATCCTGATCGAGCGCCGCGCGCACGACGTCCGGCGGCGCGATCGGATCCAGCGTGCCGGACAGCGCCAGGAACGGCAGCGACACGCCCTGCGCGCCGGCCTGCCCGTTGCCGAACGCCGGCACGCTCTCGATGCCGAAGTAGGGGACGTAGCCCGACGGCGGCGCGCACGCGCGTGTCCAGCGTCACTCGCTTGGTCGCGAATGTGAGGATGTCGTAGTTGAGCTGCGCGCCGCCCAGCAGCATCAGCGTCTCGCCGCCCTGGCTGATGCCGAACGCGCCGACGCGGCCCGTGTCGATGCGACCCTGCCACTCCGGGCGCGCGAGCAGGAGGTCGAGCCCGGCCGACAGCGACAGCGGACGAATCGCCTGCATCGCCACGAACTCGCTCCAGATCGGCACGTAGCGCTTCGCCACGAAGCCGGCGGAATCGGGGCCGAACACCGAATACCGCAGATCGCCGTGGAACGGCGCGACGGTGACGTAGCCCCACGACGCGAACGCGATCAGCGCATGGAGGTAGTTGCCGTTCAGCGGGCTGCCGCCGTAGCCGTGCGAATAACAGCAGCACAGGCCACGTCGACGCGCTCGCGGGCAGGATCGGCGCTTCGTTGCCGCGCTGCATCTTCGGAATCACGTTGCCGCCGGGCAGCGTGTAATCGGCGCGCGCGTTCTCCGTGCGTGGTTGGGTAGCAGGCGATGAAGACGTACGCGACCGGCTGGCCCGCCCAGCGGTCGTAGAGGTCCGCGTCGCCGGGTGCCGTGAACGGTCGACGTTAGTGCGCTCGCCGGCGAGACGAGCAGCGCGTCGACGTAGCGCTCCTTGCCGCCGCCCGACGAGCCGCGCCAGTACATCTCGGCGGTCTCGCCGCTCGGAACGCGCGCAGAAATCCTGCTCGACGTTCGTGCACGCCACTGGATAGGCGCCGGTCACCGGCAGCGGCGGCACGATGGTCTGGCCGGACACGGGAGTTGCAAAATGAGACCACGGCAGCGACAAACATTGCCGCGAGGGACGCGCGCTCGCAGTCATGGCATGGCATCCCGCAAGGCTGGGGCACGGCACGGGCATACTACCACCGGGTCGAGATGTGCCCTCGAAGCGCAGTGCGGCTGCCGCTGAACTACCGCGAAGGCGTCAAGGCCAGCTCTCCGGCCGCTGAACGGCCGCGTCCCACGCGCGACGAACCTCCGACAGCACGCGCTCGACCGGCAGCCCGTGCAGGCACGCGTGCTTCGGCGCGTCGTACGTCTGTCCCGGCGGCGTGATGCACGGCCCGCGCGGCGTCCGCGACAGCTTCGGATCCTCGCGGAAGCACGGCTGGCATGGCAAGCCGATGCTGATGTTGACGTTGTGCGGATAGCCGGCGGCGCTCGCCTGCGTCGATCCCCAGACGATCACGCCGCGCGTGCGCGACAGCGCGCCGTCGTTGCCGCGCCAGCGATAGTGCGTGAGGTGGTTGGCAAACGAATCGACGCCGATGTGCAGCGTGGCATTGGCCACGAGCGCCACGGCCGTCGACAGCGGGCAGCCGAGAAAGTCGTGGCGAGCGCCGGCGATCGGCGGCTCGTCCGCCGTGCCGAGCTGGAACACCGGGATGTCGGCGCACGCGCCGAGCAGCGCTTCCCAGCGTGCGCGCGGCCAGTTCTTGTAGACCGACCAGCCCGCCTGCGCTTGCAGCGTCGCATAGTGTGCGGGCACAGCCCGCGGGACGCGCCGGGCGCGGCAGCGTGAGCTCGGACAGCGCGTCCGACGGCAGACCCATTTCCGCGGCGAAGTACTGCAGCAGGTGCCGGCGCATCGGGCGTTCCGGATACCCTTCATGCAGCGGATAGCCGATCAGGTTGATCGCCCGCGCGTAGCGCTCCGCGCGCGCGCGGATAGTCAGCCGCATCGGCGACGACGTCGACGCCCGCCGCGTGCATGACGTCCGCCAGCGCGGCCCCGAGCGCAGGCGCGCAGAAATAATGGATCGCGTGCCCGGGGTGCGCGGCGCGCAGCGCGGGAACGCAGTTGAGCGTCATCAATACGTCGCCGATCGCGCCGGGCCGGTGCAGCGCGATGGCGCGGTCCGGTATCCGGTTTGATCGCCGCCTCGAGCCGGCGCACCGCGCGTCCCACTCGGCGTCGGCCGTGCCGATCCGCTCGCCGGCCCGCCGCGCCCAGGCCAGCGCCTGCGCGAGATCACCCACGTGTTCGTGGCACCACGAGATGAGCCGCGGCGGCTGGTCCGTGTACTTGTTGGTCTCGCGCCACAGCTGCGTCGGCGGCACCGGCGCGTCGGCCGCCTGCAGCGCGTAGCCGATCGCATGCGCGTACCGGCGCTGGTCGTACGCGAGGTACGCGAGCTCCATCCAGAACTCCGCCCAGCCCGGCTCGCGGCTCGTTGCCTCGAGCAACGTCTTCTCCGCCGCGCCGCGTCGCCGAGCGCACGCTCGCAGCGCGCGCGGTACAGGTACGCGAACAGCCATTCGTCGCGAAAGCCCTCGCCCATCGCGATCCTGCGCGCGAACATGTCGGCGGCTTCGCGCCAGCGCCCGCCGTCGCGATGCGTGGTGGCCAGGTAGAACGCCGTGCGCGGCGTCGGCCGTTCGGCGAATTCCTCGGCCAGGATCCGCAGGTTCCGCTGGTTCGACGACTCGCCGACGCCGGGCGCCGCATCGTGCCGGATCACGCTGTCCATGAGGTCCAGCGACCGATGACCGCCAATCGTCGGGTACTCGTGGCAGCGGCCCTCGAACCGGATGCCGCGACCGGCGCGCCACAGCCGGTGATGGGTCCAGCGCTGGCCGCCGCTTTCGATCTGCACGCCGAACACGTCGTACTCGCCCCAGTACAGCGCGCGGCGCAGGTTGGCCGGCGTCAGCAGCTCGTCGTCGGCGTCCATCCAGAGCACGAAGTCCGCGCCGCGCCGCTCGATTTCGTCGACGAACACGTTGCGCGCCTTGGCGAAGTCCCACAGCTTCCAGTCGCCGGTCGCGTCCTGCCGCGATGCGCCGGTGTAGACCTGCGTGAACACCGGAAGCCCGCTGGTCGCGGCCACCGCGAGCGTCGCATCGGTCGAGCCGGTGTCGACGATCACGGCGGCGTCGACGACGCCGGCCAGCGACGCGAGGCAGCGCGGCAGGTCGCGCTCCTCGTTCTTGACGATCAGCCCGGCGTAGACGACCGGCTTGCGCGTCAGCGGGCGCAGCACGACGTCGCGCTGTCCCGCACCCGCCATCGGCACGGCCGATTCGATGTCGAACAGGTCGCCGCCCTGCACGCACAACTCGAGCAGGCTCGGCAGCGCGTGGAAATACGGATGGATCGTGAAATGGCCGGGCGTGAGGTCGCGCTCGAAGCCGGCGACGCCGTGATCGGGCAGGCGGACGAACACGCGCCCATCGTCGGCGACGAGCCGCCGCAGCTTCGCGAGCGCCGCCAGCGGGTCGTACATGTGCTCGAACACGTGGACCATCGTGATCAGCGCGAAGCGCTCGGTCGCGGTCCACTCGCGGATCTGCGCATCGGTGATGGCCTCGAAATCGGCCATCAGCATCGGCACGCCGAGCGCCCGCGAGTAGTCGGGCACGACCTCGATGTTGTCCATGCCGAACGCTTCGCAGCCGAGCTCGCGCAGGCAATGCGCGAGGTACGGATACTTGGAGCCGACGTCGAGCGTGCGCGCCGGTGCGCCGCGCAGCACCGTCGCGAACAGGTGTTCCGCGAGCGCGCGGTTGACCGCCTGGTCGTGCGCGGACATCAGGTGCCCGGCGAATCCGCCGGCGGCGTCCTTCTCGTGCGCCGCCTCGTACACCTTCGGCGGCAGCGGCGACTGGAACCACGCGTCGCAGTTCGGACACGTCCAGTACGGCGTGCCGCCGAAACGCTGATGCGCGGGCGTCGCGCAGATCGGACAATCCGGCATCGCGCGTCTGCTACGTCTGCCGCGCGCGGCGCCGGTAGCGCCGGGATCGCCCACGACGGGAAACGACTCTCACTCCACTCCCTCCGCCACTCCTACGGCTCCCTGCTGATCGCCAACGGCCTCAACGTCGTCTTCATCAGCCGTCAACTCGGACACGCGAACCCGACCATCACCCTCAGCACCTACGCCCACCTCTACGCCCGCGCAGACCATCGCACGCGCCGCGCTCGACGCGAGCTACGTAGCGCTCACGCAGTCCGCGAGGTCACGCGCCTCGCGGTGGTAACGGCTAGTTCGGGATCACGATGATTTGTCTCGCATTGAACGTCGCGGCGCCGGCGCACCGCCGACGCGACGTTCTTGTACACGGCCTCGAAGGTGATCGGTGACGCCAGGGGTCAGGCCGGTGATCAGCACCGTGATACTCGCCCGGACTGGATTCGTGGCCTGTCACTCGAAGCGAATTCGCATCCAAAGCAAGCGCTGCCGTTTAAGCTGACTGACATGAAAGCAGTGGAGCACGTGTCGCCGTTTGAGCTGCTGGCCGCTTGCCTCGGCCGTCAGAATCAGGATTACGCTGTCCCGAGGCCGGGACGACCGCCTGTAACGCGACGGCCCGTCCGAGCAGCGGCGACGTAGACATCCTCGATTCATCGTCAAAACTGCGCGGTGGCGACGCCCTGGACAGCGGTTGGCGGGACCGTGCCCGCAGTAGTTCCGACGATCCACCACTGTGTGCCATCCGACTGGATGGTCACGCCCGACCGTTGTGTGGTCAGCGTACCCGGCGCATTGAGTACCACGTTCGCCACTACTCCATCGAGGTTCGCCACCTCGCAATCGTCGTTAGTTCCGATCGAGGTCCGGATTGACGCGCTTGACGATGTAGACGCGTCCCTTGTTCGATGCCGCCGCCGCCGGCGGCGTGATGATGACCGGCGCCACGTTGGCGGCGTTGTTGCACAGCACCGTGTAGTCGTCGTTGGCGAGCGTGTAGTTGGCAGTGACGACGCGGATCGGAGAGGAGACCGATCCGCCGAACTGCGCGTTCGCCGTCTGCGTAGCGCTGATGCCCGCGGTGTTGCCCAGTCTCACGTTTGCAGACGGTCCCGGCCCCACGTTGTCGCCGAACGACAGCGCGAAGTTGCTGGCGCCGCCGAATGTCACGCTGGTGTTCTGGTTCAACACACCGCCGAGTTGAACCGTCGGTCCCGCGGCCAACGTCAGGCCGTTGTTCGCAGCCGCAGATCCGGTTGCGCCTGTAGCACCCGTGGCGACCGGTCGCGCCTGGGGCACCCGCCGTGCCGGCTCCAGTGGCGCCCGTCGCACCCGTCGCTGCCTGCGACACCCGCGGTTCCGGTCGCGCCGGTCGCACCGGTGACTCCTGCGCCGGTCGCACCGGTGGTGCCTGCGATACCCGCGGTTCCTGTTGCGCCGGTCGCACCGGTGACGCCTGCGCCGGTCGCACCAGTGGTGCCCGCGACGCCTGCGGTTCCGCTAGTCGCGCCGGTCGCACCGGTGACTCCTGCGCCAGTCGCGCCGGTGGTGCCGCGTCGACACCGGTGACACCTTGCGTACCACTGCGCGCCGGTGGTGCCCGTCGAACCGGTCGACACCGTGAGTACCTTGCGCGCCGGTGGTGCCGCGTCGACACCGGTCGACACCTTGAGTACCTTGCGCGCCGGTGGTGCCCGTCGATACCGGTGACACCTGCGTACCTGTGCGCGCCCGTCACACCCGTCGAACCGGTGACACCTGTGAGTACCTGTCGCGCCGGTGGTGCCCGTCGATACCGGTGACACCTGAGTACCTTGCGCGCCGGTCGGTGCCCGTCGAACCGGTGACACCTTGAGTACCTTGCGCGCCGGTCACGCCGGTCGAACCGGTGACACCTTGAATACCTGGTGCGCCGGTCACACCCGTTGATACCGGTGACACCTGCGATACCTTGTGCGCCCGTCGCGCCCGTCGACACCGGTGAGACCTTGAATACCTGTGCGCCCGGTGCCGCCGGTGGTACCCGTGACGCCCTGCGTACCTGTTGCGCCGGTCGATCCGGTCGACACCGGGGCGCCGGTTCCACCGGTGAGCGCCCTGAGTGCGCGATCGAGCCGGTCGCTCCGGTCGCGCCCACGCAGCGGGGCCGGTGAACGCCCGACGCCGCCTTCGGACCGTAGATGAGGTGCGCCGTGGTGTCGACGTAGTAGTCGCCGTCGACTCCCGTGCGCCGGTGCTCGATGCGCCCGACGCCGCTGAGCACGGTCGTTGCCCGCGACGCCGGTGACGCCGGTGGCGCCGGTGTTCCCGGCGATGCCGGGAATGCCTTGGACGCCGGTCGCACCGGTGACGCCTTGAATACCTTGCGCGCCCGTCACGCCCGTCGACACCGGTGAGACCTTGAATACCCTGTGCGCCCGTCGCGCCGGTCGACGCCGGTGAGACCTTGAATACCCTGCGCGCCGGTGGTGCCCGTCGGTACCAGTGACGCCTTGAATACCTTGCGCGCCCGTTGCACCCGTCGTTCCGATCCCCGTCGCACCGGCAACGCCGGTGGCACCAGTAGCGCCCGCGCTGCCGGTCGCGCCCGGCGCTCCGACCAGCGAAACGGGCGGCGGCCACGCACCGCCCGCCTTCGGGCCGTAGAGGTTGTTGGTCGCGGTGTCGATATAGAAATCGCCGTCGACGCCGAGTCCATTGGCTCGGCGCGCCGACTCCGTTGAGCACCGTCTGCCCGTCGGCGCCGGTGGCGCCGGTGAAGCCCGTCGCGCCTGACGAGCCGGTCGCGCCCGCAGCGCCGGTACTTCCGGCGAGGTCCCGGCGCACCGATCGAGCCGGTCGCTCCGGTGGATCCGATGCGCCAGTGGCGCCGGCAATGCCGGTGCCGCCCGCTGATCCCGTTGCCCCTGTCGCGCCGGTCGCACCAGTGTTCCGGCACCTCCGGTCGCGCCCGTCGAACCGGTCGCCACCTGTGGCGCCGATGGAACCGGTGAAGCCCGCGCCGGTGACACCCGTTGCGCCCATCGCCCCTGTGGCGCCGGTGGCCCCTGCGTTGCGCCGAACGCTCCGGTCGCGCATTGGCCGAGCAGTCCGGTGCCGGGTTGGAAGCACACGAGGCTCGGCTGGACCGCTGCGGTCGTGAGGAACGGAATCGTGACCTGGCCGTCGGTACCGTTGACGAGCAACCCCAACAGCGCGCCAGTGCTGTCGCGCACGGCGAAGTTGCCGCCGGGCGGCGTGCGGATCTCGACGTCGGCGGCGCGCAACTGCTGGCCGCTGGCCGCAAGGGCGAATGCCAGTGCCGCCGCCAGCGGCCGCTTTGCGAAGCGATTCATGAGCGCGTTCTCCTGGCGCGAGGGCGTCGCGCAATCGTGTCCACTACCGGCGATGACGTGCGGCGGCGCAAGCCGAGACCCGCGGCGAGCGCGAGCAGCGCTGCAAGGACGCCTAGCATCAGCGTCGACAGCGCCGGAATGATCTGCGACCTCGCCGGTTGGCGGCTGGGTCGGGGTTCCGAACCAGCCCTTCGCGTTGCCGCCCCCGCCTTCGTTCTGCTGACCCGGCGCCAGCGGTTGGCCCGTCGCCCACACGTCGGTGACGCCGACGTGGACGATCTGCTGCGTGCCGGTTCCGGTCAGGTTGATAGAGGCAACCTGGCCCGGGGCCGAGCTGCGAAACTGGATCGGCTGCGGCGTCGTGCCGGTGATCTCCAGGACGCCGGTGATCGTCTGCACGCTGCCGACGGCGAACACGTAGTTCTTGCCGATCGACGAAACGAAACGCGCGTTCGCGAACGACGAGCTGCCCGATATCGTCGCGCTGGCAATCGCGCACAGAGTCACGGAAACGGACCGTGCCGCTGCCGGCGAGGAATCCGCCGTTGTTCGACCAGTTGCCGCCGAGTTCGATGGTGCCGCTGCCGCCATCGAGCACGCCGCCCGGCTGGATCGTGACGTTCCGCGCGTTCAGCACCTGGCCGCTGCCGAGCCTGCAGCGTGCCGGCAACGATCAGGTCGGTGCAGCCGAGGTCGAGCGTGCCGCCATTGAGGCTGACGATCGCGTTGGCCGGAACGATGAAATCGGCCGCCGCGAGCACGGGGTGCAGCAACAGCACGATTGCCGCGGCGCGCAGCCCATAACCGGCGAAAATCCGAGCGAACTGCCGCGTCGTCTTCGATTCCACCCTCCCCATCCACTTCGCGGAGCTCCCCTCAGTCCCGGATCCGAGTGGACGTTCGCGCATTAATGTGGCCACGTTAGTTGTATGTTCATGCACCGTCAAATTGTCCTCAGCCACTTCCCGAAATACGGGGATGCCGCGGGCGGCGGTGGGCGGGCCGCGCCGTGCGGCCCCGGTGAACGGCAACCCGAAGCCTTCACCTCCAACGCAGCCAGCAGGCAGGTGATGCCGGTACGACCTCTCTCGAAGTATTCGTCGCTGATCCCCTGGACCCGGGTGCCGGATCGTGAGGTCCCAGATATAGCGACCGCCGAGCGTCGCCGCCCGCCGCCGACTGGGCGCACGCACGCGTCCGCGCGAGGAAACTGCAGCCGCGACCGTCACGTTGAACGTGCGAAGGGGAAGTGCCTATCGCGCTACGCTGATCTGCCGGACGACGCGCGCCCGAAGAATCGCGAACGTGCCGGATGCGCGCGCGCGTGCTGTGAAGTGGGTCACGAGCGGCAGGCGCATGGCCGCCGCTTGAACTTCGAGCGCTTTCGTGGCTCATCCAATTGACATACCGCCGCGGGGCAGGATGATTTGCCTGTCCTTTGCGAAGTACGAACCGCGCGACATCATCCGCGGCGGCCGCCCGTTTACGAATGTTGCGCAACCCGCTTCGCTATGCCGCTGAGTTCGTTGCGCAAGAACGTATGCGCCGGATCGGCCTCCGCGTGAAGCACCCCAGTAGAGGTTGATGGGCAACGTGGTTCCAAGGCGAAGTCCGGTCAACTCGCGCAGGCCAAAGGAGCTTTGAGCGACGCCCTTCATGCTGCTGCGGGACCAGCCCGAACAGGTCTGATTGACCGGCAACCATGAAAACTTCAAGGATCTCTGAGGACCCCAAGCGCCACGTTGTAGATTGAGGCGATGCAGCGCCTGAATCTGCGGCGGGGCGTCCTGCTCGTCCAGACGAGGACGCAGGCCTACGAATCGGCCCTCCCGCAGAATCCGTGGCGATACCGGTGAGCGGAACGCTGGATGGCCTTTGCGCGCCACAGCGATCATCGCGTCATTGAACAGCAGCTTGAATTGAACTGACCCTCCTGGGAGCGAGCCAGTCGATGGACGCATCGATGCGCCCCGGTGCGCAGCGCCCGATCTAAGTCGACCGGCTGGAGAGCGGGTGCTGGCGCTGATCGCGACCAGCGGTGCGATTTTGGCCAGGCGCTCCTGCAGGCGCACCAATTAGCGGGCCAAGCGGATGGGCGCATTGCGATGACGAATCTGCGCTCTGAGGTTTTGGAATCAAAGCCCTCGTGCATCGGTGACCGACTCCCGCACCGACGCGGCGCATTGCGTAACTTCTGCGTGCAGATCCTGTCTGCGCCCGGCGTCGGTAGGGACCCCCGCGCCTGGCGCACAAACAGCTCGTCGCGAAACACGAAACGCAGCCGGCCCAGGGCATGGCTCACCGCAGACTGGTCATCGCGAGCCGAACGCCTGCCCGCGACAGGTTCTTCTCCTCGTAGATCGCCTCTAACACCGGAAGAAGGTTCAGATCGAGCTGCGTATATTGAACATGATGCATACCCACGTGCAATATCTTCACTGGTGACAATCCTACCGCAAAGCTAACATTCGCTGCCTGCCCAATACACCACGACACCCGGCTTTCTCTTAGTTCAGAACGCCCAAGACTGGAGGTAACTGTGCAACCGTTCGTTTTCATTCTTAGTGCTGACCTTTGTTCCTATGGCGATCGCTCAATCGACGATGTACAAATGCGATGCTGCAGGGACGATTACGTATCAGGTACGCCATGCACCACTGGCGCCGAGAAGGCGATTCGCGCCGATGCGCCTACGAACCCAGCCGACGTGAAGGCGGCGAAGGACCGTGCTTGGCGAAAGCTGAGGCAGACCAGAAAGCAGAGTTCGCGGCGATGTTGGATCAACAACAGCGCGCGTACCAGGAACACCCAGCGGGCGTACCAGGCGATGGTGGAAAGGATGGTGCTCGAGCGCCGCAAATTGTAATCCGTTCCTGCGCGCACGCGGCGTGCTTGAAATGACGCCCACGATCTCGATTGCCAACCAAGCGAACAGCGTGGAAACGAACGGCGCAGCCTGACAGGCATTCTCCGGAAATTCGGAGGATTGTCTTCGGGCGGTGGCGTCCGAACGTAACGCTTTCCAACGATCCTTCATTGAGGTAATCAATGCTCCCTGTACGCAAAGCCATTCCTCCTGCTGCCGAAGCGAGCCCTAGGCTTGCCCTCGTGTCGGACACGGTCTCCGATTGGCAGGCCATGCGCCGTCCCATCGACCCCGGCGACAACGTCCTCCACCACCGGACGATCAAGTGGCTCGCCACGCTGCCCGCCGGCATACGGCCCATAGAGACGGGACGACTGTACCCGCGCATCGTCAACCGGATCGGCGATCTGTGGTCGCAGTGCGAATACACGCGCCTCCATTTTCAGAGCCTTCTCATCGACCGGCGCGAGGACCGCAAGGGCTTCCCGTCCGAGGTGAAAGCCGAGCTTGAGGCACTTCAGCACTACTACTTCGAGCATCTATCCAGGCTGCCCGCGCTTCTCTGGAACGCAGTGCCGGTTAACCCGCCCCGGATTCCCGATAGGGTCTTTGCGCCCCACCCGGACACGACGGAGATCGACATCCTGCCGCTGTAAACTCCAACCCGCCACTCCGCGGTCGGATCGGCGATAACTGCGGCCCGTCTAGACCGCGCTGCCCGACGCACGACGTGCCACGAGAGCCCGCTGCACGCTGAGTCGCGTCGACGCCGTGCCTGGGGCGATGACCGTCGCGACTATGGAGTGACTTTCTTCATCGCAAGTTTGAACATCGTCACCCAGGCCGTTCTTGCGCCTTGCGCTTCGCTCCACGCTTCGTATGACGAGTCGTCGAGCCGCGTCCAGTGCACGCGATATGTCATCGCCGTGCCGTCGGCGACATATTGCGTCGCCGGAAAGACGAGTGCGCCCTGCGTGGCTTTCCGATCGCCGCGGCTTACGCCGCCAAGATTCTCGACATAGAGATACCCACCGCTTCGCCACGGAATCCCAGTAATACGTCGTTTCGCCGACGTAGTCCGAGCGACCCGGCGCGCGCAATCGTGTGCGTGTCGCGCAACGCCTTGCCGCCGTAGAGCCATTGAAAGCAATGTTCGTCGGTTTGCTTGCTCGTCAGCGAAATCGCCCTTCCAGCAATGTCCGGCGAGGAAGGCCATCGGCTTCAGAGCGTCGATCGGCTCGGCAGTGACGACGACAGGGAACGAACAGCAAGCACAGCAGCCAATTGCGCATATCGCACCTCCAGGGATGCAAGGCCACACACCGTGAACAGCGCGGTGTAATGGGAACCATCGTTCGAGAACGGCTCGGGGACTGCTGCTGCTCGAGAGCTGCATTACTCGCCACCCTTCTTATTGCAGGACCTTGCGCGCGCGCGGTGAGCGTTGACCGCGCGGCGGGCGCACGCGCCGCCTCGCGCACGAGGCAGAGTCGAAATAGGTGCGGAGCTGCGCCACGGCACGGTCGAAGTACGCGACGTCGCGGTGCGTGCGCGCCTGCATGACACCACCCTCCATGGTCGTCAGGACAAACTCGGCGAGCGCACGCCGGTCGAGCTGGTTGGGGAGGCGCGCTCCGGCAGCGATTGAGCATCGCTCCACCGCCTCGACCCAGACGCTGGAAGTTGTCGGCCAGTCGCCTTCGTACTGGCGGGTCGGGCTCATGAATCCTCGAGCGCCAGCGAGCCAATCGGGCAGCCGTAAACGCAGTCGGTCCGCACGACGCTCTGGCGATATCGTGCGAGCAACGCAAAGACCTTCTCGATGGGGTCGCCGACGCCCTTCCACGCGGGCGCGAGCAGCATTTCGTCGATGCCGGCCGCGATATGCAGCGAGCAACGGCCAAAAGCAAGTCCTGCTTGCCCGGAAAAAGTGGTAGAGGCTGCCGCTGTTGACCTGTGCCGCATGCAGCGCATCGGCCACACTAGTCGAGCCGTAGCCCTTCTCCCAGAAAAGGTGCATTGCGGTTACGATCAGGCGATCGCGCGTAGGAGAGCGATGGATTCTGCATAGTTGATTGATCGTTCAACTAAGAGAGGATAGAGGTCGCGACGCAGGTGTCAAGCGAGGCGGAGAATAATGGCGGGCGCGCTCGTATTGTTCCAAATGAGCACCGCCGGCCGTAGCCGCAAGCGTGGGGGTTCAAATCAGCCGCGTGATCACGATCCCGATCCGGTGGCGCGAAGGCACGAGCTCGCGTTCCACCTCGCGCGAGACCCGCAGCTTGAACCACTTGGTGGCGAGCTTTTGCCGCGACATCCGGCCAAGCTGGGCGATCCAGCCCGGGTCGAACGCGCGGTTCCGGTTGCGCCATTCGAGCGCGTCCGGAGCGACGTCGTTTTGCAGGAAGCGGAGCCAACGGTCCTTGGTCGATGCCACGGAAAACTCCGCGCCGCGCCGCAATCCGTTCGCGACCATCGCCCGGTAGAGGTCAGGCGACGCGCGGAGCTCGCGCATCGCGGCGATGACGTCGTGCGGCGACTCGATGGGGACATAGTCGATCGCGCGCTTCGCCGTAAGCGCGCATACGCGGGTTCGTCGGCCAGAGCGCCGGCGCACCGGCGAGCCACGCGTTGATGAGCTTGGATGCCGGCTTGTGACGCAACATCGTTGCCGCTTCGATGCGATGCGCGAGCACCAGGTCGACTTGCGAGTAGTCGAACCAGCGATCCTCGCGGATCTCGAACGTGACGCCGATTCGGTGGAGTTTCGGCATGGAACGCCGAATCGTAGAACCACGCGGGCGCGGCCCCGTGCGGCCGAAATAGGCGACCCGTTCGATGCGCGCATCGCGCGCGGTGTCGCGCGCCATCGATCCCGGCTGCGGCCAGAACGGCAGAATGACGTGCGCGGCCGCGCGGGCTCGAGATCGTTCTGCACGATCTCCCATCTGCACAAATGCAGCGGCGGCCGATCGGCGCGTACGCCGACGACGTAGCTGCGGTGGTAGGGCAGGAGCAGCCGATTCAGGCTGTCGCGATGGGCGAGATTGATGCACCCTGGAAGAAACGATTCACCGATCGTCGAGACGATCCCCGCGTCGGGCAAGCGGTCCCTGAGACGCAGAAATGTCTGGATGACCCAGTTGTTGACGCCGCCGCGAAAGCGCGCGGCCTGGCGCTCGACATCGCGTTCGGCAAGCGTCGCGAGGTCAGGCCATTGAAATGAAGGTCTCTTGCGACAAATTGCAATTGCACGACGCCACATCCTCGCCAATCGCACGGGAATTCACGCGGCCACGCGCGGTGGCCGCGGTTCTGGACCGACGAGACCGAAGTTCGCGGTCGACGCCATCACCACTGATGGATTCATCATGCGGGAAGAGGTTGCGTGCGAGGGTCGCGCGATTGTGTGCATTTGTGACAACGTTCAAGGATCGCAATGTTCTGATACAAGCATTGCCGCGGCCGACGTCGTCTGCATCACGGCGAGCGCGCGTAAGACGAACCCGCACCATCGGGTTGACGTCATGGATGCGCGAAAACCGTGCGCGTCGCTCGAAATCGGGGCAAGCGGCTAGTGAACTTTTGCCGGAACGGACGAATCTTTATTGAGCGATCGGCCTGGCGGCGGCAACCGCCTGTTCGCGCGCGCGCTGCTCGCGTCGGACCCGTGCAAATGTCTGCGCAGGTCCGTTTCGACGCTGTTGGTGTAACGGAAACGAAGACGATCGAGAATCGACTTCACGACACGCCTCCGTCATTGGCGCGCGCCGCAGCCCCCGCAGCGACGCTAATGACGCAAGATGCGTTCCGGCGGCGTATTTTATAATTTATTCAATTAGTTATGCTGGAGTTTTGCTTTCGACTTCCAGCCAATTGTCAAAGGCGGCCGACGGTCTTGCCGGGCCGAGACGACGTCGTCGTCTACAACTTTCGCGCGGGGGTTCGAGACTCACGAAATCGCGAACAATGGTCGCTTCGTGTGCCAAATGTTCACCGCAATGACGCCGCGCACGAGCGGACGTCGGAGCCGCGTGTTCACCACTGACGTGGTCCCACGCTACCTTGTCTTTGTGATGGAGCCGGAAGTGGTAGTCGCGAAGGCTTGCGATCTCCTGCGCGACGTCGAGCGGAAATCCCTTGCGCCCGCCGCGCTTGTCAGTCAAGAGATCGTCCATGAAGCTCTCGCAGCTCGCCTGGTCGTCCCACAGTGCGGCCATCCGATTGGCGATGCGCGGGTATTTGACTTGAAGATGGCGGGGCTGTACGTGCGGCGGCAGCTTGAGAATCCACTGGATCGTTGCGGTGCGAAGCGTCTCCGCCTGGCGCGGGCTTGCGCTTGCCTTCCCAGTTCGTGGCGGGCGCGCGACGCTTTCTCGCCGGCTTGACGGAATCGTCGAGCACTTTGCGGGCGTCCGCGACCGACACCTTCTCGAATTCGAAGGAATCGGGCTTCGCCGCTTACGGCCATAGCGGCCTCCTGAGGCTGCCAGCCGCGGCATGCCGCAGCGTGCCATTCGATGCTACGCCAGGAGCGGCAGGCGCGGCGAGCCGCGAGTCGCCAGCGTAGCGCGAACTCCGACAAACGGTGCTGCCGGCACGCCACACGGCTCTCTCGCGGGACGAAAAAAGCCGGGCATCGCGCCCGGCTTTTCGTGCAATCGACCGTTCTACGCGCGGGATCAGGCGCTGCTTGAATGTTGCTAGCTTGCTTGCCCTTCGGTCCTGTCGTGACTTCGAACGAAACCTTTTGTCCTTCCTTGAGCGTCTTGAAGCCCTGCATGTTGATCGCGGAGAAGTGCGCGAACAGATCTTCGCCACCGCCATCCGGCGTAATGAAACCAAAGCCCTTCGCGTCGTTGAACCACTTTACTGTTCCAGTTGCCATTTGGTAATTCCTTAAGTACGAGAATAAAACGGGACGTTGCCCGACCGATGTTTCGATCTCAAGGAAAGTACGGCGGTGGAACGACTGCGTTGGCGGTCGTGCAGAGCGTGCTTTACTGCTTGGAACAAAACACAGCGGGGCACTATACGCGACTTTCCGGAAAAGCGAACGCCAGGGCGGGCTTTCGGCGGCGAATTTCGCGACCGACACGTAACGGCTATCGGACTATTTCGCCCGTTTGACCCCGCATGGCTGGCCGCGCCGGCCTGCGGGGCCGGCCGTCGGGGACCTGGCGCTATTTCGACCGTTCGCGCCGAACGAGGGCGGCCCCAGCGCCCAACGCGGCGAGCTTGCCGCGCGCGACGTCGCGCGGGCGAGCGGCACCATCCCGCAGTTGGTGCACGGGTAAAGCCGCTCGGCGGGGACGATAGCGCAAGCGCCGCCCGGATCGTCGCGCGCGACGTCGTCCGGCGTCTCGACCGCTCGCGTCGCGACGTCGATCGCCCCGACCAGCACGTCCTTGCCGGCCAGCAACCCGATGAGCTCGATCGGCACGTGCGAGTTCGCGCACTCGAGCGACACCTGGTCGATCGTCGACTGCGGCGAGGCAGCGGAAGGTCTGCTCGTATTGGCGCCATTCGGCGCCCAGCGTCTTCTTCCAGTCGATGTTGGCCTTGATGCCGTAGCCGTAGCAGATGTGCACGGCGGTCTTGCAGGCGAGGCCCTGCGCCGCGCGTTCGAGCGTCGGCGACGCCCCAGTCGCGCACTTCGTCGAAATAGACGTTGAACGCCGGCTCGTCGAACTGGATCACGTCGACGCCCGCCGCGGCGATCGCGCGCGCTTCCTCGTTCAGGATCTCGGCGAACGCCCATGCGAGCTTCTCGCGGCTGCTCGTAGTGCGCGTCGTACAGCGTGTCGACCATCGTCATCGGGCCGGGCAGCGTGTACTTGACGCGTGCGCGTCGTTGCGCCGCGCAGGAACGCCGCGTCGTCGACGTAGATCGGATGCCGGCGCGCGACCGGGCCGATCGACGACCGGCACGTCGGCGTCGTAGCGGTTGCGGATGCGCACGGTCTTCTTGTGCTCGAAGTCGACGCCGTCCAGGCCCTCGATGAACGTCGTCACGAAATGGCGCCGCGTCTGCTCGCCGTCGGTCACGATATCGATGCCGGCGTGCTCCTGGTCGAAGAGCACCAGGCGCACCGCGTCGCGCTTGGCCCTGCGGCGAGCGCGTCGCCGTCGAGCTTCCACGGCGCCCAGAGCTGCTCCGGCTCGGCGAGCCAGGCGGGCTTGGGCAGGCTGCCGGCGATCGTCGTCTGCAGGAGAGGTGTGTCATGCGTGATCGAGACCGCGGGCAATGGGCGGTGCCATCAGGATGCCACGAATCGCAGCCGGCAAGCGTTGGGTCGGGCCGAAGCCATCGCGTCGACGGACGGCCGAATCCGGCTCAGGCCACGTGCGCACATGCAAGCTGGTCAGCCCGTGACCACTGATGCCGCCGTTCTAACGTTCGGCGCTGCCGTCCTTGCCGTCCGGAGGACGACTGCCATCGATGACCCAAGATCCTCTACGCCGACAACGACTACTGCCGACATCGACGTCGAACGCGCGCTGTTCGCGCCGCCGGGCGTCGACATCGTGCGTCGCCCAGTGCAAGACCGAGGACGACGTCATCGCGCACGCCAAGGGCTGCCGCGCGATCCTGCTGCAGTACGCGCCGATCACCGCGCGCGTGGTCGACGGCGCTGCCGGACCTCGGCATCGTGAGCCGGATCGGCGCCGGGCTTCGACACCATCGACACGCAGGCCTGCGAGCGGCGCGGCGTGTGGGTCGCCAACTCGCCCGACTACGGCGTCGGCGAGGTGGCGACGCACGCGCTGGCGCTGGCGCTCGCGTCGATCGCGCAACGTCGTCGCCTATCACCGCGACATCGGCGCACGGCAAATGGCACTTCCTGTCGTCGGGCACGCTCGCGCGGCCCGTCGCAACTGACGCTCGGGCATCGTCGGCCTCGGGCCGGATCGGCAAGCGGATGGCGCACATCTCGCGCAACGTGTTCAAGCGCGTGGTCGCCTACGATCCGTACCTCATCGACGGCGACTTTCCCGCGCTACGTCGAGCGCGCGGCGACGCTGGCCGACCTGCGCGCGCAGGCCGACGTCGTCAGTCGCTCCACACGCCGCTCACCGCGGAAACGCGGGGATGATCGACGCCGAGGTTCTTCGGCGCGGCAAAGCGGGGCTGCCTATCTCGTCAACACGGCGCGCGGCGCGGTCGTCGACGCTGCGACGACCTGCACCGCGGCGCTCGATGCCGGAACGCTGGCCGGGGCGTCGCGCTCGACGTGCTGCCGTCAGAGCCGATCGCCGCGCGATTCGCCGCTGCTGTCACGCATCCGCGCGTGATCCTGACGCCGCACGCCGCGTTCTATTCGGTGGAGTCGAGAAGTGAGCTGCGCCGCAAGGCGGCGCAGAACATCGTTACGCTGGCTCGCGACCGGCCAGCCCGAATACGTGGTCACGCGCGCGGCACGCGCGGGCCGTGACCGACGGCGCGTATGCCGAGCGAGCGAAGGGCAGGAGTCGATGGCCGCGGTGACCATCGCCGGCGGTCCACAAGCGGTTCGGCACGACGCACGTGATCCGCGGCGTCGACATCGCGATCGCCGACGGCGAGTTCTGCGTGCTGGTCGGGCCGTCGGGCTGCGGCAAGTCGACGCTGCTGCGCATGATCGCCGGGCTCGAGGAGATCACCGGCAGGGCGAGATCGCGATCGGCGGCCGCGTCGTGAACCGCGTGCCGCCGAAGGAGCGCGACATCGCGATGGTGTTCCAGAACTACGCGCTCTATCCGCACATGACGGTGCGCGACAACATGTCGTTCGCGCTGACGCTGGCGAAGCAGCCGAAGAGCGAGATCGAGCGCGCGCGTCGAGCAGGCGGCCGACATCCTCGGCCTCGCGCCGCTATCTCGACCGCTATCCGCGCCAGCTTTCGGGCGGCCAGCGCCAGCGCGTCGCGATGGGCCGCGCGATCGTCCGCGATCCGCAGGTGTTCCTGTTCGACGAGCCGCTGTCGAACCTCGACGCCAAGCTGCGCGTGCAGATGCGCACCGAGATCAAGGAGCTGCACCAGCGGCTCGAAGACGACGTCGATCTACGTCACGCACGACCAGATCGAGGCGATGACGATGGCCGACAAGATCGTCGTGATGCGCGACGGCATCGTCGAGCAGATCGGCGACCCGCTCGACGCTCTACGACCAGCCGGTCAACACGTTCGTCGCCGGGTTCATCGGCTCGCCGGCGATGAACATGATTCCCGGCATCGGCGCGCGTCAGCGGCAGCGGCGCGCGCACGTGGACTTCGCCGACGGCGCGACGCTGCCGATGCCCGTCGGCGCCCGCGCCGCCGACGGCCAGCGCGGTGCTCTACGGCATCCGTCCCGAGCATTGCGCGCGTGGGCGCCGGCGGCGGCTTGCCCGTCGACGTCGTCGTCGTCGAGCCGACCGGCGCCGACACGCAGCTCTATTGCCGCTTCAACGGCCAGCGAAGTCACGGCGATGGTGCGCGATCGCGTCGCGATCGCCGCGCCGGCGAGCGCGATTGCGCTCGCGCCCGATCTGCCGCGCGCCCATGTTTTCGACGCGGCGAGCGGCGTCGCGCTCGCCGCATGACGTTCCAACCACGCCACAATGACATGACCGAGCGCATCACGAAGGAGGAGTGCATGAGTGACGTCAAGCGTCGCGATTTCCTGAAAGCGACCGCGGGCGTGGCCGCCGGCAGCGCGCTCCCGGCGGCTCGGCATTGTCTGCGCCGGCGAGGCGGCCGCGCAGGCAATACAAGGTCGCAGCCGGAGAAGGGCGCCAAGCTGCGCGTGCTGCGCTGGAAGCGCTTCGTGCAGGGCGACGAGGACGTGTGGGCGGCGAACACCGAAGAAGTTCACCGCGACGACCGGGCATCGAAGTGCGCGTCGACGCCGAAGGCTGGGAAGACGTGCGGCCGAAGGCGGCGGTCGCGGCCAACGTCGGCAGCGGTCCCGACATCATCATCAGCACGATGGAGGACGCGCACCAGTATCCCGACAAGCTCGTCGACGTCACCGATCTCGCCAACTACCTCGGCGACAAGTACGGCGGCTGGTACGACTCGGCCCGCGCGTACGGCCATGCACGGCAAGAACCGCTGGGTCGCGATCATGATGGGCGCCGCCGGCAACGCGCTCGTCTACCGCGAGAGCACGGTCAAGGCGGCCGGCTTCGACGCGTTCCCGAAGGACATGGCAGGCTTCCTCAAGCTGTGCCAGGCGCTGAAGGCCAAGGGCACGCCGCCGGGCTTCGCGCTCGGCAACGCGACCGGCGACTCGAGCTGGACGCACTGGCTCGTGTGGGCGCACGGCGGCAAGCTCGTCGACGCCAAGAACAACGTCGTCATCAACAGCCCGGAGACGATCGCGGCGCTCGAATACTGCGAAGCAGCTCTACGAGACGTTCATCCCGGGCACGCTGTCGTGGCTCGACCCGAACAACAACAAGGCGTTCCTCGACGGCCAGATCGTCGCTCACGAACAACGGCATCTCGATCTACTACGCGGCGAAGACGTCGACGGACCCGAAGCTGCAGGAAATGGCGAACGGACATCCAGCACGCCACCTTCCCGCTCGGGCTCGACGGCAAGTCGCGCGAGCTGAACCTCGTCTTCCCGATGATGATCTTCAAGTACACGAAGTACCCGAACGCCGCGAAGGAATACCTGCGCTTCATGATGGAGAAGGAGCAGTACGTGCCGTGGCAGGAGGCGTCGATCGGCTACGTCTGCCATCCGCTCGCGGCGTACGAATCGAGCGCCGTTCTGGACGGCGGACCCGAAGAAGACGCCGTACCGCGACTGCATGAAGAACATGACGCCGAACGGCTACGCGGGCGAGCTCGGGCTACGCGTCGGCGGCGTGCGTCGCCGACTTCATCATCCCGAACATGGTCGCGGAGGCGGCGTCGGGCTCGAAGACGCCGAAGGAAGCGGCGGAGCGGGCGCAGAAGCGGGCGGAGCGCTACTACAAGGTATGACGTCGCGCCGTGCAAACGGTTCGGGCGCTCGCGCGATGCGGCGCGACGTCATACCTGCGCGCGTTGAACACGGTCGCCCGGCGCGGCGCCGGTTAACGCGCGCACTCCGTCGACCATTCCCATACGATGTTGTTGGTGGGCGCGGCATACCAGACAGGAGGCTCGCATGGCCAAGGCCAAACGCACGGTGATGTACAGCTCCAAGGGCAAGAAGCTCTACGCGGTCCGCGACAAGAACGGCAAGTTCAAGGACATCCAGCAGTACTCGCGCGCGCACGCGATGGACATCAAGCGCACGCAGCAAGGAGAGGCGGCTGCGAAAAAGGCCGTGAAAAAGCGGCTGAAGAAGTCGGCAGCAAAGAAGACCGCCAAAGGACCGGCACGCAAGGCCGTCAAGCGCGCCGTGAAGCGCACGACCACCGCCAAGCGCGCCGTGAAAAAGCCGTGAAGAGCACTGAAGCGGTCGCGCGCGCAAGACGACGGGTCGCGCAAGACCGTTAAACGCGCGGCACGCAGCAAGGCATAGTCAGAAAAGGGCAGCCCGGCGCAACGGTCCGGGCACATCGAACCATGGCGGCCGGACCACCATCGCGAGCCGCTGGTCTCGACAACCGCAACGTCCTCGGGCTCTTGTTCCTGCTGCCCGCGGGCGTACTGTTGCTCGTCTGTTCCTGACCTATCCGCTCGGCCTGGGCACCTGGCTCGGCTTCACCGACGCGAAGATCGGCCGCGCCGGGCGACTGGATCGGCATCGAGAACTTCGAGTACCTGTGGGGCGACGCGGTCACGCGGCTCGCGCTGTTCAACACGCTTTTCTACACGACGGTCGCGAGCGTCGTCAAGTTCGTGCTCGGGCCTGTGGCTGGCGCTGCTGCTGCAACAAGCACCTGCCGTTCAAGGCGTTCCTCCGCGCGGTCGTGCTGCTGCCGTTCATCGTGCCCGACCGCGCTTTCCGCGATCGCCTTCTGGTGGATCTACGACTCGCAGTTCTCGATCATCAGCTGGGCGCTGATGCAGCTCGGGCCTCATCGACCACTACATCGATTTCCTCGGCCAGCCCTGGCATGCGCGCTTCTCGACGATCGCCGCCAACATCTGGCGCGGCGTGCCGTTCGTCGCGATCACGCTGCTCGCCGGGCTGCAGACGATCTCGCCGTCGCTACTACGAGGCGGCGAGCCTCGACGGCGCCTCGCCGTGGCAGCAGTTCCGCCACGTGACGCTGCCGCTGCTGACGCCGATCATCGCGGTGGTGATGACGTTCTCGGTGCTGTTCACGTTCACCGACTTCCAGCTGATCTACGTGCTGACGCGCGGCGGCCCGCTCAACGCGACGCACCTGATGGCGACGCTGTCGTTCCAGCGCGCGATCTCCGGCGGCAGCCTGGGCGAGGGCGCGGCGATCGCGACCGCGATGGTGCCGTTCCTGCTGGCGGCGATCCTGTTCAGCTACTTCGGCCTGCAGCGCCGCGCCTGGCAGCAGGGCGGGAGCCGACAGATGACCGACGCGCCGACTGCCGACGCCACGTGCCGACCGACTCGCAGGGGATGCAGCTACCTGGATGTCGCTGCCGCGGCGGCTCGTCACGGTCTACGCTGCCGCTCGTCGGTGTTCCTCGTTCGTGCTGCTGTTCCCGTTCTACTGGATGGCGATCACGACGTTCAAGCCGAACGAGGAGCTGCTATCGCGCGAGGGCAACCCGTTCTGGGTCATGAATCCGACGCTCGCGCACATCAAGAAGCTGCTGTTCGACACCGCGTATCCGGAGTGGCTGTGGAACACGATGCTGGTATCGGTGGTCGTCGACGTTCGCTGTCGCTCGCTGCAGCGTGCTCGCCGCCTACGCGATCGAGCGGCTGCGCTTCCGCGGCTCGCAGCTACGTCGGGCATGGCGATCTTCCTCGCCTACCTGGTGCCGCCGTCGATCCTGTTCATCCCGCTCGCGACGATCGTGTTACAAGCTCGAGCTGTTCGACACGCGGCTCGGCGCTGATCCTCACCTACCCGACGTTCCTGATCCCGTTCTGCACGTGGCTGCTGATGGGGTACTTCAAGTCGATTCCGTACGAGCTCGAGGAGTGCGCGCTGATCGACGGCGCGACGCGCTGGCAGATCCTCGTCAAGATCATCCTGCCGCTCGCCGTGCCCGGGCTCATCTCGGCGGGCATCTTCGCGTTCACGCTGTCGTGGAACGAGTTCATCTACGCGCTCACCTTCGTCTCGTCGTCGGAGGTCAAGACGGTGCCGGTCGGCGTCGTCACCGAGCTGGTCGAGGGCGACGTCTACCACTGGGGCTCGCTGATGGCGGGCGCGCTGCTGGGCTCGCTGCCGGTCGCCGATCCTGTACTCGTTCTTCGTCGAGTACTACGTCTCGGGACTGACCGGGCGCGGTGAAGGAGTAGAATTGGCGGCAATTCGCACTCGCCCGGAGCAGAGTGCAATGAGCGACATCCAGGACACGCATCCGCGACCAGGTGGCGAAGCAACCGCGTCGTGCTCTACATGAAAGGCACGCCGCAATTTCCGCAATGCGGATTTTCGGCGACGGCCACCGAAGATCCTGAAGCGCTGCGGCGTCCCGGAGTTCGCGTCGTTCAACGTGCTGCAGGACGAGCGATCTGCGCGAGGGCATCAAGGCATTCTCGAACTGGCCGACGATCCCGCAGCTCTACGTCAACGGCGAATTCGTCGGCGGCTGCGACATCATGCGCGAGATGTACCAATCGGGCGAATTGCAGCAGCTGCTGGCCCCCGTCAAAGCGTAGTCGACCGCGCGCTGGCGAGCGGTACCGGTCAGCGCAATGCGCAGCGACTAAGTCCGCGCGCGCTGGACGCGCTTGACTTCCGGCACGTGGCGCATCGCGCGCATCACCTGCGCCGAGGTGGCGGCGATCGCGCACCTGGACGCTGAAGAACATCGCGAGCACGCTCGCCGCCGTCGGGCCGCTCCATCGACACGGTGTCGATGTTGGCGTCGGCATCGCGCGATCGCGGTCGCGAGGTCGGCGAGCAGTCCGCGCCGGTCGGCGACGCAGCAGCCGCACGCCCGCGTCGAACACGCCCTGCACGTCGGGCGCCCATTCGACGTCGATCGAGCTGCTCGGTGTCGACGCGCTGCTTGCGCAGCGTGACGCAGTCGCGCAGGTGGACGATCAGGCCCTGGCCCTTGCGGAACTGGCCGACGACCGCGTCGCCGGGAATCGGCCGGCAGCAGCGCGCGTACTGGATCGCCACGCCTTCGACGCCGCGCAGCGTCAGCGCGCCGGCGCTTCGACGGCGCGGCCGTGCTGCCGCTCGTCGCGCCTTTGCCGTGCGGCGCGCGTCAGCGCCTGCGCGACGACGAACGACAGCCGCTTGCCGAGCCCGATGTCGGCCAGGATGTCGAGCTGGCTCTTGCGCGCCGTATTCCTTCGCGAGCGCCTCCCAGCGATCCCAGGTGATCGACTTCGGGCTCGACCTTGCAGCGTCGCGAGCGCCTGCTCGAGCAGCCGCTCGCCGAGCGCCGCCGACTCCTTCTGCTGCAGTCCCTTCAGGATAGTGGCGGATGCGCGAGCGCGCCTTGCCGGTCGCGACGAACGACAGCCACGACGGATTCGGGCGCGCGGTGGGCGACGTCAGGATCTCGACGTGGTCGCCGTTCTTGAGCTCGGTGCGCAGCGGCAGCAGCTCGTAGTTGATGCGCGCCGCGACGCAGTGATGGCCGATGTCGGTGTGCACGCCGTACGCGAAATCGACGGCGGTCGCGCCGCGCGGCAGCGCCATGATCTTGCCCTTGGGCGTGAACACGTAGATCTCGTCGGGGAAGAGGTCGCCCTTGATGTGCTCGAGGAATTCCTTCGAGTCGCGCGACTCCGACTGGATCTCGAGCAGGCTCTGCAGCCAGCGGTGCGTCTCGCGCTGCGCCTCGGCGAGGTCGAGCTCGCCGCCCGACTTGTAGAGCCAGTGCGCGGCGACGCCGGCCTCGGCGATCCGGTGCATGTCGTTGCGTGCGGATCTGCGCTTCCAGCGGCGTGCCGAACGGGCCCGAACAGCGTCGTGTGCAGCGACTGGTAGCCGTTGGCCTTCGGGAATCGCGACGTAGTCCTTGAACTTGCCGGGAATCGGCTTGTAGAGCTCGTGCAGCACGCCGAGCGCCGCGTAGCACGCGGTCTTGTCGGGCGACGAGCACGCGCACGCCGTAGATGTCGAACACCTGCGAGAACGTGTAGCGCTTCTCGCGCATCTTCTTGTAGACCGAGTAGATCGTCTTCTCGCGCCCGCGCGACCGTCGCGGTGATGCCGGCCTTCGCGAAGCCCGTCGCGGATCACGTCGAGCAGGCGGTTCATCACCTCGCGCCGGTTGCCGCGCGCCGCCTTGATCGCGCTGGCGAGGATCCGGTAGCGCATCGGGTACAGATGCTTGAACGACGAGGTCCTGCAGCTCGAGGTAGAGCGCGTTCAGGCCGAGCCGGTTGGCGATCGGCGCGTAGATGTCGAGCGTCTCGCGCGCGATCCGCTTGCGGTGCGCCGGCGCCATCGCGTCCAGCGTGCGCATGTTGTGCAGGCGGTCGGCGAGCTTGATCAGGATGACGCGCACGTCGCGCGCCATCGCGAGCAGCATCTTGCGGAAGCTCTCCGCCTGCTGCGTCCTCGCGCGAGTTGAACTCGATCTGGTCGAGCTTCGATACGCCGTCGACCATGTCGGCGACCGGCTTGCCGAACGTCGACTCGAGCTCGGTGCTTGCGTGACGGCGGTGTCCTCCATCACGTCGTGGAGCAGCGCTGCGGCGAGCCCCTGGGCGTCGAGGCGCCACTGCGACAGGATGCTGGCGACCGCCAGCGGATGCGTGATGTACGGCTCGCCGGACTTGCGGAACTGGCCGCGGTGCGCGGACTCGGAGAACTCGAACGCGCGCTCGACGAGCGCGACATCAGGCGGCGGCAGGTAGTGGCCGAGGTGTCGGGTGAACTCCGCGATCTCCGACATGGCCGCAGGTCTCGCCGCGCTAGGATGCAGGCCGTACGTCAGCGTCGGCGCCGTCTTGAGCAGCATTTCGATGCCGACCTTGCCCGCGGCGATTTCGCGCAGCGCGATGACGGTCGGCTTGTCGCGATCGGCGTCGAGCAGCGGCGCTGAGCCGGCGGTGATCTGCCGCGCGCGGTTGGTGGCGGCGAGCGTGAGCTCGAAGCGGTTGGGGATCCTGGCGAGACAGTCCTCGATCGTGATGCGGGCCATGGCGTTCCTCAGTGCGATCGGTCGGGTTCGATAAGCCGCTGCGATCAGCCGCGCGTGGCGCACCAGCTGCCGCGGCGCGGTGAGCCGTGCCGCCCGCACGATCGCGGACAGGTCGTCGACGGCCCTCGCAAAGTCCTGATTCATAATAACATAATCGAAGTCCCCGCAGTGGCGCATCTCTTCGCGCGCGGCTTCGAGCCGGCGCGCGATCACCGCCGTCGAATCCTGGCCTCGCTTTTCGAGCCGTTCCTCGAGCGACGCGAGCGACGGCGGCAGGATGAAGATCGAGCACCGACGACGGCGATCAGCTTGCGCACCTGCGCGCGCGCCCTGCCAGTCGATTTCGAGCAGCACGTCGTGGCCCTCGGCTGACCTGCTCGCTTGAGCCAGGTCGCCGACGTCGCGTACCAGTTGCCATGCACGAACGCGTGCTCGAGAAACTCGCCGGCCGCTTTGAGCGCCATGAACTTCGGTTCGTCGACGAAGTGATAGTGGACGCCGTCCTGCTCGCCGGGCCGCGGCGGTGCGCGTCGTGTACGAGACCGACAGCCGGATGCCCGGGCTCGCGCGATCGAGAGCTCGCGCGACGAGGCTCGTCTTGCCGCCGCCGGACGGCGCGGCGAGGACGAACAGGCAGCCCGACGCCGGCGGCGGCATGGGTGGCGATGACGGTCATGCCGGCGCTACTCGATATTCTGCACCTGCTCGCGCATCTGCTCGATCAGCCACCTTGAGCTCGAGCGACGCCTGCGACAGCTCGGCGTCGACCGACTTCGAGCCCAGCGTGTTCGCCTCGCGGTGCAGCTCCTGCGCGAGGAAATCGAGCCGCTTGCCGGCGCTGCCGCCCTGCGCCAGCACGCGGCCGCACTTCGGCGACGTGCGTCGCGAGGCGCGCGAGCTTCCTCGGCGACGTCGATCTTGTTCGCGAAGAGCGCGAGCTCCTGCTTCAGCCGATCCTCGTTCGGGTCGAGGCCGGCCTCGCTGCAGCCGCGCGCCGAGCTTTTCGACGTAGGCCGCGTGCAGCGCCGGGATGCGCGGCGCGACGCGCGCGACCTGCGCTTCGATGTCGTCGCAGCGCGCGAGCAGGGATCGCCGGCGAGCTTCGCGCCTTCGCGCCGCGCGCGCCGCTGCGAGCTCGGCGAGCGCCCGGTCGACCAGTCCGTGCATGCGCGTCCGCTAGCGCTTCCGGCGCGACGGTCGGCTCGACCAGCACGCCGGGCCAGCGCAGGATCTCGGCGACCGACAGCGGCGCCGCGTCCGGCACAACCTGCCGAACTTCCGTCGCCGCGGCAGCGGCGAGCGCGGCACGCGCTTCGGCATCGACGGCGATTGCGGCGGCGACCCGGCGTGGCACGATTGAGCGCGACGCGGCATTCGACCTTGCCGCGCTTCAGATCGCGCCGCGAGGCGCTCGCGAAGCGCCGGACTCCGAGCGCGCGCAGCTCGTCCGGCAGCTTGACGGTGACGTCGAGGTAGCGGTGATTGACCGATGCGCAGCTCGACCGCGAGCGACAGGCCGGGCAGCTCGGCGGCAACCGCCGCAAAGCCGGTCATGCTGAGGATCATCGGCTGATTTGGCGCGGTTCGCGCCGCTTTTTGCAGCGTTTTCCGAGCTTTACTTTGGCGCCGCGCATCCGGAGAATGTATGCGTTATCCGTCCCTCGCGCAAGGCGAGCGTAGGTTCGCTGGCACGCGAATTGCGGGCGCATCTGGCTGGATGTGCGAGTGCCGTCCCGGACCACTGCGACGTCGAATGCTCCGATGCCCGTTACCTAATCAGGCCCTCCCCGGCGGCTACCAGCTGCTGAACTACCGGATCGACCGGCAGATCAGCCGCGGCGGATTTTCGATCGTCTACCGCGGCCTTCGACGAGACCGGCGCGCCGGTCGCGATCAAGGAATACCTGCCGTCGTCGCTCGTGCTGCGCACCGAGGGCGACATCGTGCGCGCGACGCTCGGCCGAGAACCTGACGTCGTTCCGTTACGGGATGAAGTGCTTCTTCGAGGAAGGCCGCGCGCTCGCGAAGATCAACCATCCGAACGTCGTGCGCGTGCTGAACTTCTTCCGCGCGAACGAGACGGTGTACATGGTGATGCGCTACGAGCGCGGACGCACGCTGCAGCAGCAGATCCAGATGCGGCAGGACCAGATGTCCGAGCGCTTCGTGCGCCACGTGTTCATGCATCTGCTGAACGGCCTGCGCGAAGTGCACACGCACAAGCTCCTGCACCTCGACATCAAGCCGGCGAACATCTATCTGCGCACCGACGGCAGCCCGGTGCTGCTCGACTTCGGCGCGGCGCGCCAGACGCTGACGACCAACCGCCCGAAGCTCGCGCCGATGTACACGCCGGGCTTCGCGGCGCCCGAGCAGTATCGCGATCCCGATCGGCTGGGCCCGTGGACCGACGTCTACGGCACGGGCGCGTCGATGTTCGCCTGCCTCGCGGCGTTCGCGCCGCAGGCCGCCGACGCGCGGCGTGCAGGAGGACCACCTGGTTCCGGCGAAGCAGATCTGGTCCGGCCAGTATTCGGACAACGTGCTCGAAGTGATCGACTGGTGCCTGCGTCTCGATCCGCTCGAGCGCCCGCAAAGCGTTTTCGCGCTGCAGAAGGCCATCCGCGACATCCCGCCGAAGAAGCGCAAGCTCACGCTGCTTCGGCAGCCTGAAGCGCCGGCTGTTCTCCGAAATCAGCGCCTGACGCCGCGTCCGGCAGTTCCGCATGCGGTTCACGATCTTCCAGGACTCGCGCAAGGGCTCGCGCAAGGTCAACCAGGACCGCCTCGCCTATACGTACAGCCGCGACACGCTGCTGCTCGTCGTCGCCGACGGCATGGGCGGCCACGCGGGCGGCGAGATCGCGGCGCAGATCTGCGTGCGCCTGTTCATCGAGCGCTTCCAGCAGGAAGCGAAGCCCGATCCTCAAGAATCCGCTCAAGTTCCTGCAGGAGACGATGCTGCGCGCGCATGCCGCGCTCGGCTCGTACGCGAACCAGTTCTCGATGCTCGAGACGCCGCGCACGACGTGCGTCGCCTGCATCGTGCAGGCGAGCCACGCCTACTGGGCGCACGCCGGCGATTCGCGTTTCTACCTGTTCCGCCAGGGCAGCCTGATCGGCGCAGACCAAGGACCACTCGAAAGTCCAGTATCTCGTCGACCAGGGATTGATCGGCGCTGGCCGAGATGGCCGAGCATCCGGACCGCAACAAGGTGTTCAGCTGCCTGGGCGGTCTCGTCGACCCGGTGATCGATCTGTCGCGGCGCACGCCGCTGCGCAACGGCGACGTGATGGTGCTGTGCACCGACGGCGTGTGGAGCGTGCTGTCGCAAGGAGCGAGATGGCGACATGGCTCACGTCGGCGCCGCATCCTCAACACCGCGCCGAAGATGATGCGACCAGGCCGAGAAGCGCGGCGGCGCCGGACGGCGACAACCTGTCGGCGATCGTCGTGCGCTGGGGTCCGGAAACGCTCACCGACGAGCCGGCGACGCACGATCGACCGAAACGCTGGGCCTGGGCGAATTCGCAGACGCGAGATCGACCGCACGATGACGCTGACCGAGCGCCGCGGGCTCGCAGCGCGACCTGACCGACGACGAGATCGAGCGCGCGATCGCCGAGATACAGTCGACGATACAGAAGTACCGCACAGCTGATCCCCGAATGCGTCTACTAGATCATCGACACCGAAACGACGGGCCTCGACCCGCAAGCAGGGCCACCGCATCATCGAGATCGGCGTCGTCGAGTTGCGTCAACCGCCGCGCCGACCGGCCGCACATCTGCACTTCTACTCTGAACCCGAACGCGAGATCGACGCCGGCGCGCACCGAGGTGCACGGCATGACCTGGGACGATCTCGCGCGACAAGCCGAAGCTTTCGCCGACATCGCCGCCGAGTTCGTCGAGTTCGCGCAGGGCGCCGAGTGGATCATCCACAACGCGCCGTTCGACGTCGCGTTCCATCGATGCCGAGCTCGCGCGCGCGGGCCTGCCGTCGACTGCGTCGACCTCTACGAGACGCTCATCGACACGCTGGCGCTCGCGCGCGAGACGTTCCCCGGCAAGCGCAACAACCTCGATGCGCTGTGCGAGCGCTTCGGCGTCATCCAACGCGCAATCGCACGCTGCATGGCGCGCTGCTCGACGCGCGGCTGCTGGCCGGATGTCTACCTCGCGATGACGCGCGGGCCAGGAATCGCTGATGATCGACATCGCGGCCGCCGCGCCGGCGCAGGCGGCCGCTGGTGCTGTCGATCGGCGCACGGCGACCGCGCCGGTCGCTGCGCTGTCGTCGATGCCGTCGGCCGGAGGAGCTGCCGGCGCACCGCGACTACCTGGACGCGCTCGATCGCGACTCGAAGGGTCGCTGCATCTGGCTCGCGCTTGAGCGCGAGACAGGCGGCCTAGCGAGGACCCCGACGCCAGCCAGCTCGCAGCCCGCGAGTGCGCGAGCAGCCCGCGGCGAGGTAGAGCATGGGCTGCCTCGGCCGCCTGTCACGCTGCTGTCATACATCGGCTGCGACACTCGCGCCCGTCGCAACCGATCTCGCCGGTGCGTCGGTCGCTTGGCCCGGCATCGCGGCCGGCGTCGATGCCGCGACCGCCGGCGCTCGACGCCGTCGCCGATCAACCGCGAGCTGCTCGCTGCTCGCGTTCAATCGGCGCGTGCTGGCGCTCGCCGCAGGACGCGAGCGTGCCGCTGCTCGAGCGGCTGCGCTTCCTGTGCATCGTCGGCAGCAACCTCGACGAGTTCTTCGAGATCCGCGTCGCGGGCCTGAAGGAGCAGCTGCGCGCGAAGATGCCGCCGCCGGGCATGACGCTGCAGCGAGCGCTGCGCGACGCTGCTCGACGCGACGTCAGCGACGAGGCGCGCGCGCTGGTCGACGACCAGTACGCGCGTCTCAACGAGCGAGGTGCTTCCGGCGCTCGCGACGCACGGCGTGCGCCTCGTGCGCCGCGCCGATCGCTCGCCGGCCGAGCGCGCGTGGGTCGCGCGATTTCTTCCGCGCGAGGTGCGCCCGCTGCTGACGCCGATCGGGCTCGATCCCGGCGCATCCGTTCCCGCAGGTCGTCAACAAGAGCCTCAATTTCGTCGTCGAGCTGTCGGGGCAGCGACGCGTTCGGCCGCGATACGGCGATCGCGATCGTCAAGGCGCCGCGCGTGCTGCCGCGCGTCATCAAGATGCCGCGCGAGGTCGGCGGCGGCGACAACGCGTTCGTGCTGCTGTCGTCGGTGATGCACGCGCACCTGCGACGACCTGTTTCCCGGGCGCGAGGTCGTCAGCTACTCGCAGTTCCGCGTGACGCGCGACGCCGACCTGTGGATCGACGAGGAGGAAGTGAAGAACCTGCGCCAGGCGCTGCAGGGCGAGCTGCCGCAGCGGCAGTTCGGCATCGGCCGCTGCGCCTCGAAGTCGCCGCGAGCTGTCCGCGAGCCGCTCGCGCAGCTTCCTGCTGCAGCAGTTCGAGCTGACCGACGACGATCTCTACCGCTGCGACGGTCCGGTCAACATCATGCGCGCTCGCCGTCGCTGATCGATCAGGTCGACATCGACGCGCTCAAGTATCCGCCGTTCGTGCCCGGGCTGCCCGACCGGCTGCGCGAGCGAGCCGGACATCCTGGCGGCGATCCGCCAGCGCGACATCCTGCTGCACCATCCGTACCAGTCGTTCGAGCCCGGTCGTCGAGTTCATCCGCGCGCGCGGCCGACGATCCTGACGTCGTCGCGATCAAGCAGACCGTCTATCGGACCGGCGTCAACTCGGTGCTGATGGAGGCGCTGATCGAGGCGGCGCGCCGCGGCAAGGAAGTCACGGTGGTCGTCGAGCTGATGGCGCGCTTCGACGAGGAGGCGAACATCAACTGGGCCGAGCGGCTCGAGCGCGCCGGCGCGCAGGTCGTCTACGGCGTGTTCGGACTGAAGACGCACGCGAAGCTCGCGCTGCTGCTGCGGCGCGAGCGCGACGCAGCAGGGCAGCTCGCGGCTTCGTCCCGTACGCGCATCTCGGCACCGGCAACTACCATCCGCGCACGACGCGCCTGTACACCGACTTCGGCCTGCTCACCGCGGACCCGGACGATCTGCACCGACGTCGAACGAGGTGTTCCTGCACATCACGAGCCTCGCCAAGGCGGCCGCAGCTGAAGCGCCTGCTGCTCGCGCCGTTCACGATGCACCGGCGCGTCATCGACATGATCCGCCGCGAGACGCAGCACGCGCAGGAAGGCAGGCCGGCGCGCATCATCGCCAAGATGAACGCGCTGGTCGAGGAGGGCGTGATCCGCGCGCTGCACGCGGCGTCGCAGGCCGGCGTGCGAGATCGACCTCGATCGTGCGCGGCGCGCTGCGCGCTGCGGCCGGGCGTGCCCGGCTTCTCCGAGAACATCCGCGTGCGCTCGATCCTCGGCCGCTTCCTCGAGCACCACCGCGTCTGGTATTTCGAGAACGACGGCGAGCCGGACGTCTGGCTCGCGTCGGCCGACTGGATGGGCCGCAACCTGTTCCGCCGCATCGAGGTCGCGTTTCCCGGTGCGCGACCCGGACTGCGCAAGCGCGTCGTCGACGAGGGGCTCGACGGCCTACCTCGCCGACAACCGCGACGCATGGGAGCTGCGACGCCGACGGCGCATGGGTGAAGCGCGCGGCCGCAGCGGCGCAGCGCGCGGCTCGCTCGGCGCAGAGCGCAGCTGCTCGGATCGCATGCGCGACGCCGGCGATGAAGGCCGTAGCTGATGGACCTGATCCTCTGGCGGCATGCGAAGCCGGAGCCGGGCGAGCCTGACCTCGGCCGCCGCCTGACGTCGAAGGGGTTGAAGCAGGCCGAGCGCATGGCGGCGTGGCTCGAGCGCGCACCTGCCCGATACCACGCCGCATCCTGGTGTCGCCCGCCGACCGCGCGCAGCAGACCGCGCTCGCGCTGCAGCGCAAGTTCAGGACGGTGCACGGAGTTCGCGCCCGGCGCGACGGTGGCCGCCGGTGCTCGCCGCGGCCGAACTGGCCCGATTCGCGCGAGCCGGTGCTGGTCGTCGGGCATCAGCCGACGCTCGGGATGGTCGCGTCGTTCCTGCTGTCGGGCGAAGAAGCGTACTGGTCGGTGCGCAGAAGGGCGCCGTCTGGTGGTTGTACCGATCGCGTGCGCGACGGCGGCGCGGCCGTCGCAGTTGAAGACGGTCGTCAGTCCCGATTTTCCGATACCGGCGCCCGCCTTCGCGCGGTATGCCGCGCATCCCGCGCCCGGCCCTCCGTTCATGGGTCGCGCGGCCACTCGAGGAGAATCGCGATGGCCAATCCGTTCGTACACGTCGAGCTTGACAACGCACGATCTGCCGAAGGCGAAGCAGTTCTACTGCGCCGCTGTTCGGCTGGCAGCTGGCAGTGATCATGCCGATGGGCGACGGCAAGAGCTACACGACGATCAGCGTCGGCGACGGCACCGGCGGCGGCATGATGACCGCGCCCGATCCCGCCATTCCCCCGCATTGGTTGCCGTACGTCGCCGTCGACGACATCGTGGCGTCGACCAAGCGCGCCAAGGGAGCTGGGCGCGACGCTGATCATGGACGTCACGCCCGTGGCCGACTTCTGGCAAGTTCTTCGATCTTCAAGGACCCGACCGGCGCGGTCCTCGCGATGTGGCAGGGCACCGGGCAAGATGTAGGGAACGGCGATCCCGCACGCGCGATCGCGCGCGTGGCCGCGGAACTGCGGCGACGACGCGGCGGGCGATTTCACACGCCTGTCGCATGGCCGCGGCACACCGCCCGGCATGCTGGATACCTCCTCTTGCGCCCGCGCGCTGCTGCATCTGCGCCGGCGCGCCCTATTCCCCGCCATGACGCCTCGAGGCGCGCGCGGATGTCGCGCCCGGTCGTCGCCGTGCCTGGGAGCGGGCGGATGTCGGCTCGGCCGTCGCGCATGCACTCGCACTCGCCGGCTGCGCGACCGTACTGATCGACGAGGCCGATCCGGCCTGGCTGCGACGGGGCATGGCGTTCACGGACGCGTGGTACGTCGGCGTAACGCCGACCCCGCCGGCGTAACCGCGTGCTTTCTGCTCGTCGGTGCGCAGCATCCTCTGTCGTTTCGAGCGCAGCGACAAGGTCGTCGCGACGACGTGGCCGTGGCGCGGCAGCCGCGGCGGCGCTCGATCCGCTCGCCGTCGTCGACGGCCGCGTTGCCAAACGCTCGCCGCCCGCGCGACTGGAGCTTCGCACGAGCATTCGGCGCTCCCTCACGGCGGGACTGGGGCCGGGGTATCGCGTCGGCGAGCACGTGGATATCGCGATCGAGACTGCGCGTGGGGCGAGCGCCTCGGCGCTGTCGTCACCGAAGGTGGCACGCAAGCCTTTCAGTGGGAGCCGCGCCCTGTGGGCGGCGCGGGGCGCGAACGCTTCGTCTATGCGCCGGTCGGCGGTCGCTTCAATACCGCGCGCGGCATCGGCGATCGGGTCGCAGCGGGCGATCTCCGTCGGGTCGCTCGAGGGCGTCGCGATCGTCGCGCCGCTTGCCGGCGCGCTCCGCGGCCCGTCGGCGCGCGGCGCCCGCATCGCGCCTCGTCAGAAGCGGGGCTCGAGGTCGACCCGCGCGGCGATCCCGCGCTGTGTTTCGGACCGGGCGAGCGACCACGCCGTATCGCCGCCGGCGTGGTGGAGGCGCTCGCGATGCGCGGAATCCTGACCGGCGTCGCGCCGGTTTGATCTCGCGCCGTCACCGCGCCGCTTTCCACGGATAGCCGAGCGCGCGCCACTGTCGCGCTCGTGATCGAGCAGGTACGACGCGACAGCGGGCGCTCCTTGCGCCAGCGTGCGCGATACGCCGAAGCTGGATCGTGCGGTCGACGGCCAGGCGACGTGCGGCTTCGCGATCTGGCCGCGCGCGTGATGGAACAGCACGGCGAGCCGCAGCGCGAGCAGCTGCGCGCGCGCAGGTCGGCGTCGGCGAGCACCGGCGCCATCTTCGTCGAGCCCGCCGCGGCAGCCGAGCACGAGCAGCGCGAGCCGCTGCTGCTCCTGCGCGCGAGAAGCCGGGCATGTCGGCGTTCTCCAGGATGTAGCGCGCCGTGCTTGTGGAAGCCCGAGTGCGAGACCGTGTAGCCGATCTCGTGCAGCAGCGCCGCCCACTCGACGCTGCTGCGCCGACGTCCGCGTCGCGGCTCGCGGCGCGCGTCGCGATAGAGCGCCTGCGCCATGCGCCGCGACGCGCGCGCGTGCGCGCGGTCGATGCGGTAGCGCTCGACGAAGCGCTCGACCGTCGCAGCGCGGATGTCGCGCGCGACCGTGCGGCCGAGCAGGTCGTAGAGCACGCCCAGGCGCAGCGCGCCGCCGACCGGATTGATGCGCGCGGACTGTCGAGCTCCGCGAGCGCCGCCGCCATGATCGCGAGGCCGCCGGCCAGCACCGGCGCGCGCTCGGGCTTGAGCGCCGGCGAGCGTGAGGCGCGCGACGTGCCCGGCGCCGACCATGCGCTTGCGCAGCCGCGCGAGGCCGTCGGGCGTGATGCCGCCGGCCGGACAAGCCGTTCTGCTCGAGAATTTCGGCGAGCGCGAGCGCGGTGCCGGACGACGCGTACGCGTCGCGCCAGTGCTCGCGGCCGAACTCGCGCGCGATCGCCTCGATCTCGGCGCGCGCGTGCGGTCTCGGCCGTCGACGAACGCGTCGGCGCGATCAGCCGCCGTCGGCGAAGAAGCGCTGCGTCATCGCTGACGCAGCCGATCTTCAGCGACTCGAGCCGCTCGGGCTCGAGGCCGCGGCCGATGATGAACTCGGTCGAGCCGCCGCCGATGTCGATGACGAGCCGCGGCTCGCGCGACGGCGGCAGCACGTGCGCGACGCCGAGGTAGATGAGCCGCGCCTCCTCGTGGCCCGCTGATGACGTCGATCGGGAAGCCGAGCGCGCGCTTCGGCCTGCGGCAGGAACTGCGCGCGCGTTCGTCGCGACGCGGAACGTGTTGGTCGCGACCGCGCGCACCGCCGACGGATGCAGGCCCGCGCAGCCGCTCGCCGAAGCGCGCGAGGCAGGCGAGCGCGGCGCGCCGCGCGTGCGGCGTCAGATGCGGCCGCGCTCGTCGAGTGCCGGCGCCGATGCGCAGCGTCTCGCGCCAGGTGTCGAGGCGGAAGATCTGGTCGCCCTCGACGCGGCCGACCTCGAGCCGGAAGCTGTTCGAGCCCATGTCGACGACGGCGAGCGTCGTCGGGCGTCGGCGGGCACGGGCGCGGGCGCGTGGCATGCGCGGGCGTAGAGCAGCATCCGACGCGGACGCCGCGAGGCTCGCACATCGCGGCCGGTGCGTAGCGCTGAGCGGCCTGCGCGTTCCTGCTACGCTCCCGCGGTTCGCCCTGATTGCGCCGCGCACCGCATGCCCGTCGACTATCTGCAGAAGATCCTGACCGCGAAGGTCTACGACGTCGCGATCGAGATCGCCGCTCGAGCTCGCGCCGACGCTGTCGCGCGCGCCTCGGCAACCGCGCTGCTGCTGAAGCGCGAGGACCAGCAGCCGGTGTTCTCGTTCAAGCTGCGCGGCGCGTACAACAAGATGGCGCACCTGCCGCGCGGCCGAGCGCGCGCGCGGCGTGATCGCGGCGTCGGCGGGCAATCACGCGCAGGGCGTCGCGCTCGCCGCGCAGAAGCTCGGCTGCACGGCGACGATCGTGATGCCGGTGACGACGCCGCACATCAAGATCGCCGCGGTCGAGGCGCGCGGCGCGAAGGTCGTGCTGCACGGCGACTCGTACAGCGACGCGCTACGCGCAGGCGCTGCGCGCTGCAGAAGCGCGTCGCGGCGCGACGTTCGTGCATCCCTACGACGACCCGGACGTGATCGCCGGGCAGGGCACGATCGGCATGGAGATCCTGCGCCAGTGCGCAGGCGCCGATCGACGCGATCTTCGTCGCCGATCGGCGGCGGCGGGCTGATCGGCGGGCATCGCCGCCTACGTGAAGCGCGTGCGGCCCGAGATCAGGATCATCGGCGTGCGAGCCGGTCGACTCGGACGCGATGGCGCGCTCGCTCGCGGCCGGCCGGCGCGTCAAGCTCGCCGCACGTCGGGCCTGTTCGCCGACGGCGTGGCGGTGAAGCAGGTCGGCAAGGAGACGTTCCGCCTCGCGCGCGCAGCTACGTCGACGAGATGATCCTGCGTCGACACCGACGCGACCTGCGCCGCGATCAAGGACGTGTTCGAGGACACGCGCTCGATCCTCGAGCCGGCCGGCGCGCTCGCGATCGCCGGCGCGAAGGCGTGGGTCGAGCGGCACCGGCATCGCAGGACCGCACGCTCGTCGCGATCGCCTGCGGCGCCAACATGAACTTCGACCGGCTGCGCTTCGTCGCCGAGCGCGCCGAGCTGGGCGAAGCGCGCGAGGCGATCCTCGCGGTGACGATCCCGGAGCGGCCCGGCAGCTTCCGCGAGTTCTGCGCGCTGCTCGGCAAGCGCAACGTCACCGAGTTCAACTACCGCTATCGCGGACCCGCAGATCGGCGCACGTGTTCGTCGGCGTCGAGGTGCGCGAACCGCGCACGAGACCGACGCGCTGCTCGCGCGATCTGCAGCGCCACCGGCATCGAGGCGCTCGACCTCGTCCGACAACGAGATGGCGAAGCTGCACGTCCGCCACCTGGTCGGCGGCCACGCGCCGCGCGGCGACGCGAACGAGATCCTCTACCGCTTCGAGTTTCCCGAGCGGCCCGGCGCGCTGATGCAGCTTCCTCGACAGCATGAGCGCCGGCTGGAACATCAGCCTGTTCCACTACCGCAACCACGGCGCCGACTACGGCCGCGTGCTGGTGGGCATGCAGGTGCCGCTCGGCGCGACAAGGCCGATTTCCGGCGCTTTCCTCGACCGGCTGGGCTACGACCTACGTCGACGAGACCGGCAATCCCGCCTATCGGATGTTCCTCGGGTCGCTGAACCGCGGTTCGCGCGCACGTTCGCAGCGGATCAGCGCGACCCGCCGTCGGCACCGACGGCAGCGCCCTGCCGCGTCAGCGGCACGGCACGGCTCGAAAACTTGCCGCGGTGTTGCATTTTCGCGCAGATTCGGCCGCCGCAGGCCGATTCCGGCAAGGTTTATGCTCTAGTCAGTTCGCTTGGGCCGTGGCAGACTCGACGCCGGAGCCAGTGCGGTCGCCGACGGAGCGCCGCCGGCAGACCGAGGCCGTACGAGCGGGAGAAGTAGTTGGCGGAGCAGAATCCATTGCAGGGCGTGAAGGTGATGGTGATCGACGATTCGAACACCATTCGCCGCAGCGCCGAGATCTTCCTGCTGCAGGCGGGTGCACGGTCATCCTGGCCGAGGACGGCTTCGACGCGCTCGCCAAGATCGCCGACCACCAGCCCGACCTCGTGTTCGTCGACATCATGATGCCGCGCCTCGACGGCTACCAGACCTGCGCGCTGATCAAGAAGAACGCGCAAGTTCCAGCGCACGCCGGTGATCATGCTGTCGTCGAAGGACGGCCTGTTCGACCGGGCGCGCGGCCGGATGGTCGGATCGGACCAGTACCTGACCAAGCCGTTCACGAAGGAAAGCCTGCTCAAGGCGGTCGCCGGCACGTGAATCGCGCGGCGGCATGGGCGTCATGCGCCGCGCGGCGGCGCGGAACTGCCGAGCACGACAGGTAGCAACCATGGCCATCAAGAAGATCCTCATCGTCGACGATTCGCCCACCGAGCGGCACGTGCTGAACGACATGCTGACGAAGGCCGGGCTACGAGGTCGTCGCGAGCGACAACGGCGAGGACGCGATCCTCAAGGCCAAGTCAGGTCGAAGCCCGACCTGATCCTGATGGACGTCGTCATGCCCGGGCTGAACGGCTTCCAGGCGACGCGCGCAATCAGCCGCGACCCGGACACCGAAGTCGATCCCGATCATCCTGTGCACGTCGAAAAGCCAGGAGACCGGACAAGATCTGGGGCATGCGCCAGGGCGCGCGCGACTACGTCGTGAAGCCCGGTGAACCGCGACGAGCTCCTCGCCAAGATCGCCGCGATCGGCTGACGGCCGCGCGACCTGACCTGCCATGGCCCGCGCCGCCACGCATCGACCTCCGCACGTTCCAGCAGGAGCTCGCGTCCCGGCTCGCCACGCAAGACGGCGGCGCAGGTCGAATCGTCGCGGCTTGGGCTGTCGTCGCGGCGGCGAGCAGCTGGCTCGTCCGGCTGGCGGACGCCGGCGAGGTCGTCACGTGCCGCAGGTCGTGACGGTTGCCGCATGACGCAGCGAATGGTTCCTCGGCGTCGCCAATATCCGCGGCAACCTGTTTACCGTCGTCGACTCGCGGCGCCTTTCATCGGGCGACGCGGCGGCAGTCGTCCGGCAGCGCAGGCGGCCTGCTCGTCTGTTCGGACCGCGTGTCGGGCGAGCTCAACGCCGGGATTGTCGTCTGCGCGGTGCTGGGGCTGCGCAACCTGGCCGAGCTGGCGCCGGCGCGGCTGCGCACCGAAGCGCGCCGGCGTGGTACGCAGCGCTGGATGGACGCGCGACGGCACGCACTGGCAGGAGATCGACTCTCGCACGGCTCTGCACGTGACTCCCGCGTTCCTGCAGGTCGGGGTCTCAGCAGGCGAATGATTCGGCGACGAGCACGCGGGGCACCATGGAAAGATGCCCGAACTGACCGGCAGCCAGACGGCGATGGCGGCCGGCGACACGAACATCGGTGACGATATGCCGACCACGCAGGTCAAGATGACGCAGCAGGCGTCCGCCGCGGCTACGACCCGCTCGCGTCCGTCTCGATCATGGAACAGCTGGCGCTCCGCGAGCGCCGCGGCAGCGGATGCCGCGGCGAGCTGCCTCGTCGGCGGGCTGTCCGTCGTCAAGCAGTTCCAGGTGCTCGGCGTGCTGCTGGCGACCGTTCGCCGTGTTCGCCGCATTCATCCTGTTCCTCGACGCCGGATGGCCACGCCGCAGGCCGCCGCCGCGACGACGGCGACCGACATGCAGATGCTGTCGCAACGACTCGCGCGCGGCATCGGCACGCCTGGCCGTCGCAGGCGCAGCCGGCCGCGATCTCCGGCGCTCAAGGACAGCCGCGAACGGCTGACGGCCGACATCGACGCGCTGCACGAACGGCGGAACGATCCGCGGCGTTTCGCTCGACGCGACGGAGCCCGATGCGGTGAAAGCGCCTCGACGGCATCCAGAAGCTGTTCGAGCGGATGAGCGGCGCCGTGGATCCGCATCACGCTCGCCGACGCTGGCCGAGTGCGCGCAAGGCGCTTCGTCAAGGACATCGCGTCCCGCGTTGCGCTGACCTGGCTCGCAAGAAGCTGCGCGTACGCATGATCAACGTCGACGCCGATCCGCTGCTCGTCGCGTCGACGGAGCTCGCCGGCGACTTCGAGGGCACGGGCAAGGCCACACGCGCGTGAGCCGCTGTGATTGCGCGAGCAGCTTCGCGCTGCGCTGGCGCTCGGGTGCCTGGTGCTCCTCGGCAAAGTCTTCCTCGACGACGCGCGCGTGCGCGCGTTCGAACAGCGAAGGCGAGAACAAGCGGAACCAGGAGGCGATCCTGCGGCTGCTGAACGAGATGGGCAACCTGGCCGACGGCGACCTGACCGTGCAGGCGTCGGTGACCGAGGACGTCACGGGCGCGATCGCGGACTCGATCAACTTCACGATCGAGGAGCTGCGCACGCTGGTGCGCGGCATCAACTCGGCGACCGACCAGGTGACCAAGGCGACGCAGGAAACGCAGGCGATCTCGAACCGCCTGTACGAGGCGTCGCAGCGGCAGAACACGCGAAATCCAGCAGGCGTCGGCGTCGGTGCTGCAGATGGCGCGAGTCGATCAACGAAGTGTCGCAGAACGCGACGCAGTCCGGCGCGCGTGGCGCAGCAGTCAGCTCGGCCGCCGCGGAAAAGGGCGGGCAGCGCCGTGCAGAACCAGATCGCGGGCATGAACGAAATCCGCGCGCAGATCCAGGACACGTCGAAGCGGATCAAGCGCCTCGGCGAATCGTCGCTGGAAATCGGCGAGATCGTCGAGCTGATCTCGGACATTACCGAGCAGACGAACGTGCTGGCGCTGAACGCCGCGATCCAGGCGGCGTCCGCCGGCGAAGCGGGACGCGGCTTCACGGTGGTGGCGGAAGAAGTGCAGCGGCTGGCCGAACGCTCGGGCGAGGCGACCAAGCAGATCGAGGCGATCGTGAAGACCATTCAGGCGGACACGCAGGATGCGGTGGCGGCCATGGAGAAGTCGACCGTCGGCGTGGTCGAAGGCACCGAAGCTCTCCGACGCCGCGGGCCAGGCGCTGACCGAGATCCAGACGCGTGTCGCGCGATCTCGCCGGACCTGATCTCGCGGCATCTCGGCGCAGACGCAGATGCAGTCGGCGTCGGTCACCGACGTGACGCGCGGCATGCAGGGCATCCTCAAGATCACCGAGGAAACGACCGAAGGCACCAAGCAGACCAACGTGTCGATCGGCCAGCTGACCAAGCTCGCCGCCGAACTGCGCTCGTCGGTCGCCGGCTTCAAAGGTCTGACGATGTCGACGCCCGCAGCGCACGGCGATCCGATGGAACGTCCGTGCTGACGTTGCGATCGTTGAGCGGCGCGGCGTCTGCTGCCTGTCGAACTGACGTCTTCATCTGACTCAGCTGAAGACGTGACGACCGTGGCGACCGATCCCACTCCGAATTCGACCTCGGCCCGCTGTCCTGGGTGCAGGGCGAGATCGACCAGGCGCTGACGCGCGGGCTCGAGACGCTCGCCGCTTTCGCGGCGAATCCGGCCGACGCCACGTCGCTCAAGCATGCGCGCGCGCACGTCCACCAGGCTGCGGGCGCGATCCAGATGGTCGGGCTCGACGCGGTCGTCGCGTTCACCGACGAGCTCGAGCGCCAGCTGACGCGGCTGGAGGAGCTGCCGCCGCGCGAAGCGCCAGGCGGCGTGCGACGTCGTCGATCGCGCGTGCCGCAAGCTGCAGCATCTTCCTCGACGAGCTGGTCAACGGCGCGCGCGCCGGTGCCGCTCAAGCTCTATCCCGAATACGAGGCGATGCAGCTGGCGCGCGGCGTGAAGGCGGCCGCGCCGACCGATCTGTTCTATCCCGACCTCGTCGCCGCGCGCGCCGCGCATCGCGCCGCGCGAAGCGATTCGCGCCGAACCGGCTGCCGTCGCATCATGGTCAAGCAGCGCCGGCTCTACCAGCGCGGCATGCTCGCGTGGCTGCGCGGCGACGATGCGGGCGCCGACGACGATGCGCGACGCCGTCGCCGGCATCGAGGACATCACGCCGCAAGGCAGCCTGCGCGCGTTCTGGTGGACCGTCGGCGCGCTGCTCGAGGCGCGTCGTCGAAAGCGGCCTCGACCGCGGCTTCGGCGTCGAAGCAGCTGACGCGCGCGCATCGACCTGCAGATCCGCCGCGTGGCCGAAGGCAGCGCGAAGGTCGCCGACCGGCTGCGCCGCGAAGTGCTGCTATTTCGTCGCGATCTGCGCGCCGGTCGGGCCGCAGGTGCAGGCCGTGCAGCGCGCGTTCAAGCTGTCGGGCCTCATCCCGTCCGCCGAGGTGCTCTCCGCGGACGTCGTGCGGCTGCAGCCGCTGCTGCGCGAAGCGCGCGAACAGCTGGCGAGCGCCAAGGACTCGTGGCTCAAGGCCGCGTCGGGCCGCGCCGAGAACCTGCCGAAGCTGAAGCAGACGCTGGCGTCGGTGCATGCGAAGGCGGCCGAGATCCAGCAACGGCGCGCTGATGAAGCTCACCGCGGCGCTGGTCGAGCGCCTCGACAAGATGCCCGCGTCCGGCGTGTCCGGAGTCGGTGGCGATGGAATACGCGACGGCGCTGCTGCTCGCCGAGATCGCGTTCGAGAACTACGCGAGCCTGTCGCCCGATTTCCCGAAGCAGGTCGACGCGATGCTGGCGCGGCTCGACGCGGCGCGCGCGGGCCGGCCGACGGCGGCGTCGGGCGCGCCGATGCTGGACGAAATGAGCAAGCGCGCGCAGGAGCGCGTGCTGCTGGCGCAGGTCGGCCGCGAGATCCAGGCGAACCTGCGGCACATGGAGCAGGTGCTGGACGCGTTCTTCCGCGACAACAGCAAGCGCGCCGAGCTTGCGACGCTGGCCAAGGACAGCCAGCAGATCCGCGGCGCGCTGCGCATCCTGGGACTCGACGACGCCGATCGCCTGCTCGAGTTGTGCCAGCAGCAGATCGAGACCTACGCCGATCCGGAAACGCGCGGTCAGCAACGAGGACCTCGAGCTCCTCGCCGAATCGCTGTCGGGCCTGGGCTTCTACATCGAGGCGGTCGAGCAGCAGCGTCCCGACCGCGACCGGCTGATCGCGCCGCTGCATCGCGCAAGCGCCTGGGCGAGGCGCCGCGCGCCCGTGCAGTCGAGCGACCGACTCGGTCGAGGCCGCGGTCGCCGAGCTGCGCGCCGCGCTGCCGCGCTCTGGTCGCCGAAGTGCGTCACGCGCCCGCGCGACGCCGCGGCGCGCGAAGGCCTGAAGCAGCAAGCTCGCCGGACTGCGCGACGACGCCGAGCTGATCGGCGACGCCGATCTCGTGGCGCAGGTCGACGCCGCGCTGACAGCGAGCTCGACGCGGCGGCGCCGCGGCGCTCGCCGCGGCGGTCGGCGCGATCGCCGACGCGGCGCCGCGCCCGCGCCCGAGATCTCCGAGGAGACGCAGCGGCTGCTCGCCACCGACGCGAAGCGAGCTCGACGCGCGAGCTCCTCGACATCTACCTGACCGAAGCCGCCGAAGTGCTCGACACCGGTCGCGAGCATCATACGATTCTCGACGCGCAATCCCGGCGACCGCGAAGCGCTGCGCACGGTGCGGCGCGGATTCCACACGCTGAAGGGCAGCGGTCGGATGGTCGGCCTCGCGACTGGGCTGAGCTCGCCTGGGAAGTCGAGCGGGTTCACAACCGGCTGGATCGAAGAAGGACCGCACGGTGTCGCCGTCCGTGCTCGCGATGATCGACGTGGCGCAAGCGAGCCTCCGCGGCTGGTGCTGAGAGAACTGCGCGCACGCGGAAAATCACGTCGCGCCCGATCCCAATGCGCTGCTGGCGGCGATCCACGCTGTCCAGCGCGGGAATGGCCGGGCGGCGCCACGCTGCCTCGCCCGCGCCGTGCAAGACGCTGTCGCGAAAGGTCGGGATGGAGCGGCGAACGCCACGGCGGCGGAACGAGAAGCACCGCCGCAGCGGGGACGTCCGCCAGCGGCTGACGACGACACCGCCCCTGCCGCCCCGATCGCAAGCCGGAACTCCGCGCCCTGGCGCCGGTGGAAGAACCGGGTTCGGGTATGGCGCTGGATCTCGGCGTCGCGTTCATGCGGATCGTCGTCGTGCCGACTTGCGCGGTGGAAAAGCGGCCGACGCGCAATCGATTGACCGATGGAATCGATCGACACGTGAAGTCGATCGGACGCGGAATCGGTCGACATTGAATGATCGACATAACGCCATCGCCATGGGAATCCATCGACGCTGGAATCGGTCGACGTGAAACCGCCTACGTCGAAGTGTCGACGCGCCATCGATCGACACGCGGAGTCTGACGGGCACTGCCAGACATAATGGATGACGTCACCCTGCCGTCCGCGGAAACGTCGCACCGGTCGTGGTCGAGATCGACGCGTCCGCACCGTCGTCGCCGGTCGAGATCGTCGAGCTGGCCGAGCTGGGCGCTGCAATCTGCCGACGAGGCGCTCCCGCGTGGTCACCGACGAGGCGGCGCCGGGGACGAAGGAGTCGATCGACATCGGCGCTTCCCGCCGAAGACTGCGCACGCCCCGTCTCTTGCGCCTGGTTGCACCGACAAACACCCGCCGCCGCTGCCAGAGCCGCGCGCACTACCGTCGCCCGCGATCGCGGCATCGGCCGCTGCACCGGTAGTGGGACGCGCCCGATACGAGGAACTTGCGGAAGGCGGCGACGTCTCAGATTGGCGAGGTCACACCGTCGGCATCGCCTGGGCGATCCTCTGCGACGAGGCCGAGCAGCGCGCATCGGCCCCGCTGCAGCACGAACTGCTCGCCATCGCAGCCAGACGCGCGGCAGGCGCCCTCCATGAGGGCGATGGTGCGCGCAAGCCACACGTTGTGCGGCATCCATCGCACCGGCGGCTTTCCGCCGATCGCACATCCAAGGGCGCTGGAGCAGGCGCTGGTCGCGCTGTAGCACCGCGCGGCGCTACCGCCGACGTCGGCAGGAAGCGGTGCTCGCCGGCGCGATCGAGCAATACGTAACGAACAGCTACGC
>ERZ1370068.6420-contig-5402_pt1 | contig 50930 bp, 68 predicted proteins | sample MGYA00561227_ERZ1370068 | MGnify/ENA primary metagenome ERZ1370068 (study PRJEB38410, sample SAMEA6850437) | metagenome | study: Metagenomic assessment of the ecological functions of the soil: analysis of the soil microbiota associated with the... | reverse complement strand
CAATAAGGAAGAAAAAGAAGAATGAAAATATGATATACAGAATATGTATAACATAACAGCTTTTGCTTATATTTATCAGTAGGTAGTATGAAATATAAGAATAAGAGAAACAAATAAATATAAGGTGGTATAGACAGAATAGAATGTAAGAATACATGCATATATGGTAGGCACTTGCCATTCTTAACATTCTTTGCAGATGAAACAGGTGTGCAGCACACATATCGTGGAATAGAAGGCAGGTTATCATATGCATAGGTATATGCACATATATGCATAATGCAGTAGAATGGACATCTAATAATATCCTTCCGAAGCAAACATTAACCCGAGCTGTCGGTGGCTGGCTTCTTTTCTTATGCTTGCATATATGAAATGAAATGTCCTGGAATATCGCCTTCCAGTGAGCTTACTGCTTGAGGTGAACCCAGTTTCCGGGAGCCCCGGTGTTGACGGCGTGCGCCGAGGACAGTGTGACGATCCCGCCACCGCCGCCGCCACCGTTCTTTGTGGAAGACGCTTGCCGCCTCACGGGAGCACAGAAAGGCGCCGAACACGTTGGGCGCGGAACACGTCTTCAAGCTCGCTGGTGCGCAACTCGGCGAGCCGCCGCGGCGGGCCGTAAGCCAGGACGGCGTTATTAACCAGGCCGCCGAGCTGACCGAAATGCGGCGCCGCCGCTGGTGAACGCATGCGGCCACGTCGGACTCGCTGCCGACGTCCGCTGGATTGCCGCCGGCCCGGCCTCCGGCGGCCTCGATCTCGCCGACAACCCGGGGCGGCATTGCCATGGCCGCGAGCGATAGATCAGCGGCGACCGGCGTGCCGTGGCGGGCTGCCTGCAGCGCCGATCTGGGCGCCGATGCCGCGGGCCACCGCCGGTCACGACGAGAGCGCCAGAGTTCGGAGCGCCGTTGGGAACTCGGATCACGAGTCCTCCCATGAGGTAAAATGACTTTACACATGCGAACTGCAAAGTGACTTTACGCCTATGTCAACCTCGGAGCCAGTCAGTGGCCAGCCGATCGCGCCGATGATGCGCGTGCTCTGGCAAGAAGTGCGCGACCGATTCACATCGCGTTCGCCGAAGAAGGCCACGACTGCGAGCCGAACACGCTGGCGGTCCTGCAGCACCCGGGCCCCGACGGCCAGCGGCCGTCGGCCCTGGCAGCTCGCTCAGGCATGAGCAGACAGGCGATCAACCACCTGGTCAGCCACCTTGAGCAGGCAGGCTATCTGGAGCGCTACTCCGACCCGGCGGACCGGAATTCACGGCTGATCCGGCTCACCGAACGCGGCTGACGGCTTGTATGAACGCATCGAGGCGGTGGCCGCCACCATCGAGGCTGAATGGGCGGAGAACAGGTCGGAGCGCAGCGGCTGGAGGAGCTACGCACCACTCCTCAGCGATCTGCTGCTGCACCGGCAGGGCCGGCCGTGAAGCAGCGGCTCTGAAACCCGCCCCCCTCATACCGCGCTGGTCGTTCAGCCAGTCGCGGGTCATGACGGGAGCCGACGGTCAGCCTGGACTGGCCATGTCCACGAAGCGGCTGAAGTGACCCTGGAAGGCGACCGTCACGGTGGCGGTCGGCCCGTTCCGGTGCTTGGCCACGATGAAGTCGGCCTCGCCGGCGCGCGGCGACTCCCGCTCGTACGCAGTCCTCGCGGTGCAGCAAGCATCACCATGTCCGCGTCCTGCTCGATCGAGTCCGGATTCACGCAGGTCGGACAGCTGCGGCTTCTTGTCGGTGCGCTGCTCGGGGCCGCGGTTGAGCTGGGCGATCGGCGATGACCGGGACGTCGAGCTCCTTGGCCAGCAGCTTGAGCGACGCGGGACATCTCGGACACTTCCTGCTGGCGGTTCTCGACCCGCTTGCGGCGAGGACATCAGCTGCAGGTAGTCGATGATCGACCAGCTCGCAGGTCGTGCGCGCTGCTTGAGGCGGCGGCACTTGGCCCGGATCTCCATCATCGACATGTTCGGCGAGTCGTCGATGAACAGCGGGGCGCTCGACCACCTCGCCCATCCGGCGGGCCAGCCGGGTCCAGTCGTCGTCGCTCAGCTGGCCGGTGCGCATCGTGTGCAGCGGGACCCGCGCCTCGGCCGACAGCAGCCGCATGGTGATCTCGTTGCGGCTCATCTCCAGGCTGAAGATCACGCACGCCAGCCGTGCTTCACCGCGGCGGCGCGGGCCAGGTCGAGCGCAGGGTGGAGTTGTGCGTCGGGATCCAGCTGCGGCTGGCCAGGTACATGTGGTCAGGGCTGTCGACCTGGACGCAGCGGACCGGGACGCTGGGCACCGGCCGCACGTCGGTGATGTAACGCGACCGGGCCGCCTTGAGCCCGGCGCGTCTGCCCGGACTGCCTCGCGGCGGAGCCGGGATACCTCACGGTCCGGCGTGAACGTCACGACGTAGCTGGTGGAGCTGCCGGGAGTCCGGCCCGCACCGGCTTTGCCGTCATCGAGGCCCGGTATCCCAGGCTGGGGACGAGCTCGAGGCGCCCACCGCGAGCCGCAGGCTGGTGACCACGCGAACTGCACGGTGCCGCCGGGCAGTGCATAGCCGTCGGTGTCGAGCAGCCCGGCCAGCAGGGCGCGGCGCTGAGTCTCCGAGGCCCGCAGGTACTCCCGGATGGGATGTGCTTGTCCCCAGCACCCCGATGTTGCGCAGGATGGCTCTGGGCCGTCCTGTGGTGGGCCCGGCAGGTCTGGCCCACCGTGTGGTGGCGCGCGGACGGCCCGCCAGTCTGGGCACTGGGCGGCCTGGCTGGTGCCGTCGCCCAGCCAGGCACCCAGCGCGTACGGCGGGAAGGGAAGGTCGCGTTCGAGGCGGACCGCGGCCCGCGCCACCGCCACCGCGTGGTTGAGCCGCTGGTCGGGCCCAGTGCGGAGGCTCGCGGCGAGCTCCGCCGTGGTGATCACATCCCGGTGCACGGCGGTGGTGGCGGCGTTCTTCGGCCGGTCTGCCTGCTTGACCAAGGCGGTCAGCAGGGCATGCCGCGACACGCGTAGGCGGGCGCGCGCGCCGGGCGGTGGTCGGTACGGGCCCTCGAGCCCCGCTCCGCAGCCAGGCCCACCGACGCCGCCCGGCCTTGTGCATAACCGTGCGGAACTCCGGCCCGGCCGCCGCCAGCACCCCGGCCCCGGTCACGCTGCGGTCAGGCTCACCCAGCGCGGCGGACATGACGTCGCCCGCAGCTTCCTGCCGGGACGGCTCGGGCCAGTACCAGGCAGTGCGATTCTCCGCCTGCTGACGGCGGCTGGCGCGGGTGGTGGTGCGCCACTGGTGCTCGGCATCGGCCACGATGACGGTGCCGTCGCTGAACTCGACCTCGTAGCAGGGGCGCCCGTTCATCACGTCGGTGGCCGCCAGACCACGGTCGTCGGGCGGCCGTCCGCGCCGATCAGCTGATCGCCGACGGCTGGACCTCGCCCATGGTCGTCCAGCCGGACGGCGTCGGGAGCGGCGTGTCAGGCGCCAGGGCCTTGCCCAGTGCGTAAGCCGGGCCGCGATGACGACCATCTGACCTGGGTGAAGGCCATTGGTCAGGGCGTCAAGGTCAGCTGAAGCCTGTCGGGACGCCGGTCATCACGCCGCCGCGCGGCCGATCGCCTCGATCTCGTCCAGCGCGCCGGGCATGATCTCCGACAGCGGCAGGAAGTCCTCGGAGACCCGGCGCTCGGTCACGCCGTAGATCTCGGCCTGTGCGCGGTCCACCAGCTCGTCGGCGTCCCCGTCGCCGGCGTAGCCGAGCTGCACGATGCGGGTGCCGACCTCGACCAGGCGGCGCAGGATCGCGCGCTCGCGGACGATCCGGGCGTAATAGTCGGCGTTCGCGGCCGTCGGCACCGACGCGATGAGCGTGTGCAGGTACGCCGCGCCGCCGACCCGCGGCCAGCTCGCCGCGCTTGGCCAGCGGTCGCTGCGACGGTCACCGGATCAGCGGAGCTCGCCGCGGCCGTACAGCTCGAGGATGACCTCGTGCACGAGCTGGTGGGCGGGGCGGTAGTGGTCGGCGGGCGGATCACCTCCATCACGTCGGAGATCGCGTCCTTCGACATGAGCATCCCGCCGAGGACACACTGCTCCGGCCGCGAGATCGTGCGGCGGCGTGCGCTCGAACTCCCCCTCACGCGGAGGCGATCTCGGTAACGCTCACCGAAGGCCACCTCCCCCGTTGCTAAGCAGCGAACTCTCGCGCCCCGTCTTCATGCTCCACGTGACGCGTGTGCGCGCGTCGCCACCGCACAGGCTCCGCCGGTGTCGACGAGCAGCACGGCGCGATCACCGAAGGTGGCGACGGCCTCGTTGACGTCGCGCGTGACCCCCGGGGTCGGGTCCACGACGGCCTTCTACCGACGCAGCAGACGATTGAAGATCGAGGACTTCCCGGCGTTCGGACGGCCGGCGATCACGACGCGCGGGAGCGCCAGCGCGGCGGCTTGGCTCCCGGGCGTGATCTCGCGGGCGACTGACTCCGGCGGCGCCCGCGGCTCGCGCAGTGGTGGGCGCGGCGCGCGCGCGACGGACGCGGACCGGGCGCGGTCACGCGACCTGTTCGGCGGCCGCGGCGGCGCCGACCGCGGCGACGCGCCGGTCCGTCGGCGTTCGCGCTTCCGCTCGGTCGCCGCCTTCCCGCGGATCTCGGCGCCTACGAGGCACGGGGCTTACGCCGCCGTCTCCGTTCGCGGCCGGCGAAGCGAATGCCTTTGGTGCGGACGCCGCAGGAACCACCGCGCGCGGAGCGCGCGTAGCCGAGCGACAGCGAGCCGGGGAAGAGGCTCCGCGCGTTTGCCGCGTGGGAGGCTGGGGGAGAGAATCCTTGTCGACTAGATTCCCAGCTCACCGAGCACCTGCGGGTTCCTGCTCCATAGTCGGGCACGACTTTCGCGCGGAGCTCGAGGTAGATGCGGCGATCCGAAGGTTGCCTCGAGGCCAGAGCGTGCCGCCTCTTGCCGATGTCGCGTGATGCGAGCGCCCCGCTCGCCGATCAGGATGCCCCTTTGGCTCGACGCTCGACGATGATGCTGGCGCGCTGATCAGTGACGAGGTTGCGGTCGGGCTCCTCGCGAAACGCCTCTGACGACGACGGCCGGTCGTGTACGGCACCTCGTCGCGTGGTCTGCGGCGATCAGCTTCTCGCGACGATCTCGCGCGCGAGGAAGCGCTCGCTCTGGCTCGGTCACCTGGTCGAGCGGATAGAGCGCCGGTCCGACCGGCAGGTGTCCGGTCGACGACCTCGAGCAAGCGCTCGACGCTTGTCGCCGGTCTTGCCGCTCACCGGGCACGACGTCGGCGTTCGAGATGCAGATTCCGTGCGCGCGGCGCAGATCGGGATGATCGCCGGCCGGCCGGCAGAGATCGCTCTGGTGAGGCGCCACGACGTCATCTGGGCGCTTCGCCGACGTCGATCGCGACGTGCGCGGTCGCCGGGCGTGACGCCGAGCCGCGGCGTCGAGCACGACCACGGCGACGTCGCCGCCGCACCGCAGCGCTCTGGCGCGCGGTCGTGATCAGGCGTAGCGTTCAGCGGCGTCTCGGCGTTGTGGATGCCGGGCGTGTCGACGAAGACCAGCTGGGCGTGCGGTCGGATCGAGGATGCCGATGATGCGGTTCCGGGTCGCCTGGCGGCTTGTTGGCGACGGCGGGCGAGCGTCGTGCCGACGACCTGGTTCAGACAGGGTCGACTTGCCGACGTTCGGCGCGCCCGACCGAGCGTGATGAAGCCGGCGCTGGTGTGCCTGTGTGGTCGCGTCGGTCAACGCCGAGCGCCCCTCGGAGCTCGCGCGCGAGCAGCGTCGACCGTGCCGCTGCGTGCCGCCGGCCGAGCTTCGGCGCCACTCGCCCTCGGTCTCGAAGCGCGCGTCGCCGATCAGCTCGCCCCACGGCGCGATCACCTCGCGGATGGCGTGCGCGTCGAGCGGGATCGCCGCTCGTTCGCGCGATCGCCGCGCAGCGACGTCGGGGACGACGCGCAGGAAGGCGCGCAGCGCCATGCCGGTCTTGATGCTGTACTTGCGGCCGACCCAGCGCCTCGGAAGACGCGCGCGATCTGCTTGAAGTAGTTCAGGAAGAAGCGCTGCGCGCCGTCGCGGAAGCGGTCCGGCCTCGCGGCCGCCGAGCGCCTCGAGCGACGGTGAAGATGCTGCTTCAGCTCCTCGGCGAGCGGCGCCTGCGCGACGCGGCCGCGGCCGACGCCGAAGAGCTTGATCTCGCCGTGCAGCGGCGAGTCGGCGTGCTCGTTGAGCGCGCGGATGATGTCGTGGCTCGCGGCGAGCGCCTTGTCGGGATAGAGGCGCCGGCCCGCGAGGCTGATCAGGTGCGACGGGTTCAGCTTCGTGTGCTTGGCGTTGATGGTGACGAAGAGCTCGACGACCTGATCGGGCGCGCAGGCGGTCGAAGATGACCGCCGGCACCTGCACGTCGTCGGCCGCGACGCGTCTCGGCGAGCTGGTGGAGCGCGCAGCAGGCGGTGCTGGCCGTCGAGCGCGCGCAGCACGCCCTCCTCGGCCGGGATCTGCAGCACGCCGAGCACGCGATGCGTGCTGGTCGGGCGTGAACTCGAGGCGCCGGTCGGCGACGAGCAGCACGGCGCCCGGGATCGCGCGGCAGGTTCCCGGTCTCGGCGCACTGGTTGTAGTAGTCGACCAGCTCGACGATCTTCTTGCGGATCACCGGGCGCTGGTAGGCCTCGGCGCTCCGCGCGATGCGCTTCTCGAGCAGCTCCCAGTTGATGGCGGCTTGCGCGGCTTGCTTGCTCGTGCGTGGCCGTCGCTGTCGCGTCGACGACGCCGGCGTCGTAGGACAGCACCTCGAAGCTGCACGAGCTGTCCACGTCCGTGCCGGTGAGCACCGCCTGGTAGAAGTCGACCTCGAACTGTCGCATACGCATCGCTGGAACAGCCGATCATCGCTGACCTCCTGTTCCGGAGGAGCGCTCGCGGACGCGCCGGCGCCACCGCTCGTGCGTCCTCCCTGTCTCGCTCACACTCGCCCGCCGGGGCACCACGGCCTGCGTCCACGCGCAGCGCTTCCAGACGCCTCCATGGCCGCCGCCTGCTCCGCGCTCTCTGCTGCGGCTCTCGCCGCGGCCGAGATGTCCAGCCGTGCCGACCGAGATCTGACTGACGAAGTGCTTGGCGTGATCCGGCCCGCGTCTCGCATGACGAGCGTGTAGGTCGGCGTCGCCTTGAAGAGCTTCTGGGTGATCTCCTGGAGCCGCGTCTTGCAGTCCTCGACGGCGCTCAGGCTCCGCGAGCTGGACATGTCGGCCGCGAACTGGCGCGACCACGGATGCGCGCCGTGACGAAGCCGCGATCGAGGTAGATCGCGCCCGATCAGCGCCTCGTAATGCCGCCGCGAGGATCGACTCTTTGTTGCGCCCGCCGATCTTCTCCTCGCCTTTGCCGAGCTTCAGACCAGCTCGCCGAGGCCGAGTGCCGCGGCCTTCTCGGCGAGCACGCGCGCGTTCACCAGCGAGGCGCGGAGCTTCGAGAGCTCGCCTTCGTGGTGCTGCGGCGAGTGCTTCATCGAGGACGTCGCTGACGGCGAGCTCGAGGACGGCGTCGCCGAGGAACTCGAGCTTCTCGTTGTTGCGTGCGCCGCGCGTCGCCGAGAACGAGCGGTGCGTGAGCGCCGTCTCGAGGAGATCGTGGTCGCGGAAGTCGTAGCGCGAGCCGCTCTTCGATCGGATGCTTGCGTCGGCTCTCGTCACAGAGCCGCCGCGATCCAGCCGCCGCCCAGCGACCTCGTCGCCGCGAGTAGAAGACGGCCGCCTGCCCGGGCGTGACGGCGCTCGCCGGCTCGTCGAACCACGCTTCGACGCGATCGTCGCCGATTTGCGGAGGCGCGCCGGCGACCGGCGTGTGGCGATGACGGATGCGGACGCGGACGCGGACCGTCGGCGTCGCGGACGCGGCGCGCCGGCCCAGCTGCACCCGCTCGGCGACGAGGCCGCGGCTCGCGAGCGCGCCCTTGCCGCCGACGTGGACGGTGCCGGTCGCGCCGTCGATCTGGCGGTCACCCAGCGCGCGACGCCGTCCGCCGATGCCGAGGCCGCGGCGCTGGCCGACGGTGAAGCGGTGCACGCCGCCGTGGGTCGCGAGCGTGCGTCCCGTCCTCGTCGACGATCGCTGCCGGGCGCGGAGCCTGTCAGCGTCGGCGTGGCGCTCGACGCAGCCGGCGTAGTCGCGGTCGGGGACGAAGCAGATCTCCTGGCTCTCCGGCTTCTCGGCGACCGGCAGACCGAGCCGACGCGCATGGGCGCGCACCTCGGTCTCTGGTGAGCTCGCCGAGCGGGAAGCGCGTCCGCGCGAGCTCCGTCCTGCGTCAGGCTGAAGAGGAAGTAGCGACTGGTCCTTTGGCCTCGTCGCGAGCGCGCGCAGAGCGGTCGCCGTCGCGATCGTCGCGTCGTGCGATCGACGCGCGCGTAGTGTCGCGCGGTCGCGACCAGCTCCGCGCCGAGCGTCGCCGCCGCCGCCAGAGCTCGTCGAACTTGAGGTCCGCGGTTGCAGAGCACGCACGGGTTCGGCGTCCGGCCGCGCAGGTACTCGGCCGTGAAGACGCGCGGTGACGCGCGTCGCGAAACGCGTCCTGCAGGTTCCAGACGTAGTACGGAATGCCGAGATGGTCGGCGACGCGACGCGCGCGTCGCGGAAGTCCTCGAGCGAGCAGCAGCCCTGCCCTGCCGCGACGGTCGCGGCCGGCGTCGCCGAGCTGCATCGACACGCCGACGACGTCGAAGCCCTGGTCCTGCAGCAAGCGCGGCGGCGACCGAGCTGTCCACGCCGCCGCTCATCGCGACTACGATCCGTGGGCCGGCCATGCCGCCTCCTCGGAGCGTCGCGCGATGCGCGCGCCCGGACACGCGCGAGCGCGCTGCAGGATGATCGTCGACGTCGGCGGCCGCGTGCTGGCCCAGCCGAGGCTCACGCGGAGCGAGCCGCGCGCGTCGGCGGCGTCCGTCCCATCGCGAGCAGCACGTGCGAGGGCTCGGCGGCGCCGGCCGCGCACGCCGAGCCGGTCGACGCGGCCACGCCTTCGAGGTCGAGCGCCGCGACGACGTCCTCGCCGACGCACGCCGGGCAGCACGAGGCTCGAGACGTGCGGTGCCGTGCGCGGACGCTCGGCGCTGAGCATGAAGCGCGCTCCGGGCCACGCCGCCGCGATGCCGGCAGCGGAGCGCGTGCGGTAGCGCCGCCGAGGCGCGCCACCTCGCGCCTCGCGCTCGGCGACCGGCGAGTGCCGAGCGCGGTCGCGAAGCCGACGATCGCGGCGACGTTCTCGGTGCCGGCGCGCGGAGCCCTGCTCCTGCGGTCCGCCGCGGTGGAGCGGTGCGAGCGGCGTGCCGCCCGGACGTAGAGCGCGCCGGCGCCGGCCGGGCCCGCCGAGCTTGCTGCTCGAGAGCGTCAGCGAGGTCCGACGCCGAGCGCGTCGACGGCGAGCGGCAGTGAGAGCCGCAGCGCCTGGGCGGCGTCGACGTGGACGAGAGCCGCCGCGCCGCGCGCCGCGCGCCCGAGAGCGCACGCACGTCCTGCACGACGCCGGTCTCGGCGTTCGGCGAGCGCGACCGAGAGCAGATCGGGACGCGCGGCGCGACGTCGGCCGGATCGGCGGCGCCCGTCGGCGTCGACGCGGCAGCTCGGTGACGCGTGAGACCGCGTCGCGGCGAGCGCGCGCGCCGGCTGCGAGGACCGACGCGTGCTCCGTGGCGAGTACGGCGAGGTGCGGGTCGTTCGCGCCCGCCGCCAGCCGCGGCGCGAGCCGGCGAGCGCCAGAGTTGTTCGCCTCGGTCGCGCCGCTCGTGAAGCACGATCTCCGAGCGGGTGCGCGTCGAGCGCGGCTGCGATCTCCTCGCGCGGCCCGAGACGGCGGGCGCGCGCGCCCACGCCCGCGTCGTGGATGCTCGACGGAGTTCCCGAGGCCGGCGTCCAGCGCTTCGAGCGACGGCGGCGCGCGCGCCTCCGGTCGAAGCGGCGCGGCCGGCGGCGTAGTCGGCGTGGACCGTCGCATCATCCCTCGCTCAGGAACGCCTTCACGCGCTGGAGATCCTCGTCATCCTCGGCGGCGCGCGATCGTCGGTGGTGCCCTGGCGGGCGGCGAGGTCGTCGAGCTTGTGCTCGAGCTTCTCGACGTGGTCGAGGAGGATCGAGATCGCGCGCGCGACCGGATCGGGCAGGTCGCCGTGATCGAGGTCGACGAGCTCGAGGCCAGCGGCGCGGTGCGACGCCGTCGCGCCGGACGACGCGGCCGGGAATGCCGACACGGTCGCGTCGGCGGCACCGGGATGGATCACGAGCCGTGCCGCCGATGCGGCTCGTCGCGCCCGATCGTCACCGGGCCGAGGACGGTCGCGCCCGTCGTGATGACGACGTGGTCCTCGATCGTCGGGTGGCGCTTTGCCCTTGTTGAGGCTGGTGCCGCCGAGGGTGACGCCCTGGTAGAGCGGTGACGTCGTCGCGCGATGTCGGTGGTCTCGCCGATCACGACGCCCATGCCGTGGTCGATGAAGAAGCGGCGGCCGATGCTGGCGCGCCGGGGTGGATGTCGATGCCGGTGAAGAAGCGGCCGAGGTTGCTGCATGCATGAAGCGGGCCGGCCAGCTTGCACGTCACGCTGCCAGAGCCAGTGCGCGACGCCGGTAGAAGAAGAGCGCGTGCACGCCCGGGATAGGTCAGCACGACCTCGAGCGTCGAGCGCGCCGCGGGGTCGCGGTCGAAGACGACGCGCACGTCCTCCTTGATGCGCTCCCAGGTGGTGCTCGCCATCAGGCCTCGCCGCCGCGGGCGCGCGCGCGAGCACGCCGCCGCTGGGCGCCCGCCTTGCCGTCCTTGTAGAGCTTGAAATCGAGGCGAATCGACGAGCGCCTGCCAGCTCGCCTCGATCACGTTGTGCGAGACGCCGACGGTGCCCCAGCGGTCGTGCTCGTCGCCCGACTCGATCAGCACGCGCACGACGCGCCGCCGTCGCCGTCCGCGCCGCCGAGCACGCGCACCTTGTAGTCGAGGAGGCTCGACGCTGCTCGACCTCGGGGATAGAACTTGCTGAGCGCCTTCCGGAGCGCGCTGGTCGAGCGGCGTTGACCGGGCCGTTGCCCGGTCGCGGCGGTGTGCTCGACCTGGCCGTCGGGGCCCTCGAGCATGATGGTCGCCTCGGCAGAGCGGCGGCTCGTTCTCGATCGCGCTTCTCGTCGATGACGCGGAAGCCGATCAGGCGGAAGAGCGCGCGCTCGTAGCCGTCGAGCGCGCTTCTGCATGAGGAGCTCGAAGCGACGCCTCGGCGCCCTCGAATGCGTAGCCGCGCGCCTCGAGGTCCTTCAGCTCGTCGGAGGAGCGCGCTGGACGGCCGGCTCGTCGCTCGTCGAGGTCGATGCCGAACTCCGCGCGCCTTGTAGAGCGATGTTCGAGCGGCCCGGAGAGGTCGGAGACGAGCACGCGCTGGCGGTTGCCGACGAGCGTCGGGATCGATGTGCTCGTAGGTCTCGGCGTTCTTCTGCACGGCGGCGACGTGCAGCCCGCCCTTGTGCGCGAACGCGCTCTGGCCGACGTAGGCCTGGCGCTTGTTCGGGCTCGAGGTTCGCGAGCTCGTACGACGAAGCGCGACGACGTCGCGCGAGCTCTGCGAGCTGCGCCGGCGGCACGCACGTGGTAGCCGCGCTTCAGCTGCAGCATCGGCGATGATCGAGACGAGGTTGGCGTTGCCGCAGCGCTCGCCGAAGCCGTTGATCGTGCCCTGCACCTGCACGCAGCCCGCGCTCGACCGCGGCGAGCGAGTTGCGCGACCGCGAGCTCGCAGTCGTTGTGGCAGTGGATGCCGAGCGGCGTCGCGACCGCGGCGCGCGCGGCGTCGACCGCCGCGCGGCACGACCGTCCGGGCAGGCGTGCCGCCGCGCGTGTCGCAGAGGCAGAGCACGTCGGCGCCCGCGTCGGCCGCGGCGCGCGAGGCACTGCGAGCGCGTACTCGGGGTTCGCGCGCGCAGCCGTCGAAGAAGTGCTCGGCGTCGAAGATCACCTCGTCGACGTGCGCGCTTCAGGTAGCGCGATCGAGTCGGCGATGACCTCGAGGTTCGCCTCGAGCGGGATGCGGAGATCCTCCCGCACGTGCAGGTCCCACGTCTTGCCGACGATCGTGACGACCGGCGTCGTCGGCGCGCGAGCAGAGCCGGAGGTTCCGGTCGTCGGCGGCGCGGACGCCGGCGCGCGCGTCGAGCCGAAGGCGGCGACCTTGCGCGTGCTGCAGCTTCAGCTTCCGCGACCGCTCGGAAGAACTCCTCGTCGCGCGGGTTCGAGCCCGGCCAGCCGCCCTCGATGTAGTGGACGCCGAGGTCGTCGAGCCGCTCGGCGATGCGCAGCTTGTCCTCGAGCGTGAAGGAGCACGTCCTCCGACTGGCAGCCGTCGCGCAGCGTCGTGTCGTAGAGCTGGATGCTGCCGTCATGCGGCCCTCCCGCGCCGGCCGATGAACGCGTCGTGCAGCGCGCGCACCGCGAGCTCGACGTACTTCGCGTCGATGACGACGGAGATCTTGATCTCGGAGGTCGAGATCATCTGGATGTTGATGCCCTCGCGTCGCGAGCGCCTCGAACATGCTGCGCCGCGACGCCGGCGTGCGTGCGCATGCCGAGCCCGACGATCGACACCTTGGCGACGTCGAGTCGTCGGCGCTGACGCGCCTGCGCGCCGATCTCGCGCGCCGACCTGCGTCGACCAGCGCCAGCGCCTTGCGCGAAGTCGTCGCGCGGCACGCGTGAAGGTCAGGTCCGTCGTGCCGTCGGCGCTGGCGTTCTGGATGATCATGTCGACGACGATGTTGGCGTCGGCGATCGGGCCGAAGACGCGCGCGGCGATGCCCGGGCCGGTCGGGCACGCGCGCGCAGCGTGAGCTTCGCCTCGTTCGCGGTCGGCGGCGACGCCGGAGACCAGGACCTCTTCCATGCTCGCATCCTCCTCGACGACCCAGGTGCCCTCGTCGTCGTTGAAGCGACGAGCGCACGTGGACCGGCACGCCGTAGCGCTTGGCGAACTCGACCGAGCGGATCTGCAGCACCTTGGCGCCGAGGCTCGCGAGCTCGAGCATCTCGTCGTAGGCGATGCGCTCGAGCTTGCGCGCCTGCGGGCACGATGCGCGGGTCGCTGGTGTAGACGCCGTCGACGTCGGTGTAGATCTCGCAGACGTCGGCCTTGAGCGCGGCGGCGAGCGCGACCGCGCTGGTGTCGGAGCCGCCGCGGCCGAGCGTCGTGATGCTGCCGTCGTCGTCGACGCCCTGGAAGCCGGCGACGACGACGACCGCGTCCGCCGCGAGCTCGGCGCGGATGCGGGTCGTCGTCGATGCTGCGGATGCGCGCGCTTGCTGTAGGCGCTGGTCGGTCTCGATGCGGACCTGGTGGCCCATGGAACGAGACTGCGCGGGCAGCCCGCGTGCGTCGAGCGCGATCGCGAGGAGCGCGGTCGTGACCTGCTCGCCGGTCGAGACGAGCGCACGTCGCGACTCGCGACGGTCGGGCTCGGGGCAGACGTCGCGGGCGAGCGCCGAGAGCCGGTTGGTCTCCCCGGCCATCGCCGAGACCACCACGACGAGCGTCGTCGCCGCGCTGCCGCCGCGCCGTGCACCCGACGCGCAACATTGCGAATGCGTTCGACATCGGCGACAGAGGTGCCGCCGTATTTCTGCACGATCAGGCTCATGGTTCAGGAGTCGGAGGCGAGCGCGGCGACGAGGGCATGCGGCTCGTGGGCCGAGCCCTCGAAGGTCAGCCGGCGCCCCGGCTCGGCGTAGCTCTATCCGAACCGTATAGGCGAGGCATCCAGCGCGCCGGCGGGGAGGCGATCGACCCACTCGATGGCGCGTCACGCCGGGCCGTAGACGTACTCTGGCGCAGTGAGGAGGTCGGCGCGCGCCCGGGCTCGAGGCGGTAGAGGTCGATGTGATGGAGCGGCAGCCGGCCGCGCGTACTCGGCGACCATCGTGAAGGTCGGGCTCGCGACCATGTGCGGGGGACGCTCGAGGCCGTCCGGCGAGCCCGCGGACGAAGCAGCCGTCTTTCCGGCCCCGAGATCGCCGACGAGCGCCGACCACGTCGCCCGCGGCGGCTGAGGCGTCCGAGCCGGCGGCCGAGCGCCTCGGTCGCCTCGACGCGTCAGTCCGTCGTGCGACGGTGACCGCGCGCGGCGGCGCGTCACGCGCCGGCCGCCAGGGTGCAGGATCTGCGAGCATCGGTCGGGCGGCAGCTCGTCGATCAGATGTCGCGACGCGACTGAGCGCCGATCATGCCGCGGCGGCATGGCGATTCGGTCGGCGGCGTGGCCGTGCAGGAGAACACGCCGAGGCGCGGCCGCCTCTCCGCGCGCGTAGCCCTGCGCCAGGAGCGCGCCGATGATGCCGGCGAGCACGTCGCCGGTGCCGCCGGCCGCGAGCCCGGGATTGCCGAGAGGTTGATCCACGGCCGTCCGTCCGGCGCGGCGGTGATCGTACGCGCGCCCTTCAGCACCACGACCGCGTCGTAGCGCGGCGGCGGCGTCGCGAGCGCGCGGTCAGGCGATCGCGCCTGAATCGTCTCGGTGCTCCGGCCGCGTGAGGCGCGCCATCTCGCCCGGATGCGGTGTCAGGATCAGTGGTGCTGCCGCGCGGCGGACGCGTCGTGCGTCGGCCGAACGCCGCGAGACAGTTGAGCGCCGTCGGCGTCGATCGACGAGCGGCAGCGCGCGCGTCGTGACGAGCCAGCGCACCGAGCGCCTCGCGCGCGCGTGCCGGTGCCGATGCCGGGCCCGATCACGGCAGCGCGCTTGCCCGTCGAGGAGCGCCTCGTAGGCGTGCGGCTCGTCGTAGCGCGAGCCCGCCGGCGCCGTCGTCGGGGAGCGGCGTCGTCATCGCCTCGAGGACGCCGCTCGCGACCGTCGGGCAGCACGGCCGCCGGGCAGCCGACCGGTCACGAGCCCGGCGCCGGCGCGCGCGTCGCGGCGCGCGCCGCGAGGATCGCGGCGCCGGTCTTGCCGAGCCCGCCGGCGATCACCGCGAGGTGCCCGTGCGTGCCCTTGTGCGCTTCGGGGTCGCGCGGGCGGAGCGATGCGCGCGACGCGTCGGCGGCCGCGATCGCGTCGGTCGTGCGGTCCGACCTCGCGTACGGCCTCGTCGGCGATGCCGATGTCGACGACCGCGACGTCGCCGGCGTAGCGCGCGCCGGGATAGATCACGGTCCCGATCTTCGGGCGCCGCGAAGGCGATCGTGAGCTCGGCCTCGATGGCGGTGCCGAGCGGCGATGCCGCGGTCGGCGTCGAGGCCGGACGGGATGATCGAGCGCGACGGTCGGAATGCCCGCCGCGTTCACCATGCGCGATCGAGCTCGGCGGGAGGCCGGTCACCTCGCCGCCGAGGCCGGTGCCGAAGAGCGCGTCGACGACAGCAGCCGGCGCGGCTGAGCGCGCGCGCGAGCGGCTCGAGCTTCGCCGGCCGTCACCTGCTGGACCTTGCCGCCGCGCGCGCTGCCAGGCCTGCAGCTTCGCGCGCGCGTCGCCGCGGATCTCGCTCGGCGCGACCGCCAGGATCGACGTCGACCCGCACCCGCTTCTTCTTGAGCGCGCGGGCGACGACGAAGCCGTCGCCGCCGTTGTTGCCCTTCCCCGCCACGACCACGACGCCGTGCTTCCGGACGTGCGGAAAGCGCGCGAGCAGGATCGCGGCGGCACCCGTCGCCGGCGCGCTCCATCAAGCACGCGCCGGGAACGCCGAAGCGCTCGATCGTGAGCGCGTCCATGCGGCGCATCTCGGCCGCGGTCGTGACGATCACGCGATGCGACGAGCGCGCGCATCTCGCGCACGGCTTCTTCCATGCCGACGAAGACGGCGCGGGCGACGATGCTGTGGCCGATGTTCAGGACGTCCATGTGGGGAAGCGTCGGCGATCGGCCGCGACGTTGTCGAGCGGAGGCCGTGGCCGGCGTTGCACGATCATGCCGAGCCCGTGGGCGTGCTCGGCGGCGCGGCGCGAGCTCGGCGAGCTCGGCGGCGATCGCGGCGGCGGCGATCGCTCGCAGTAGCGGCCGGTGTGGAGCTCGACGGCCGCGGCGCCGCAGCGCGGCCGGCGGCGTCGATCTGCGCCGGCGTCGGGATCGATGAAGAGGCTCACCTGGATCCCGCCGTCGCGCGAGGCGCGCGACTGCCGTCGGCGAGCGCGCCGCGCTGGCCGACGACGTCGAGCCCGCCCTCGGTCGTCACCTCGGCCCGGCGCTCGGGGACGAGGCAGACGTCCGGCCGGACGCAGGCCGAGCGCGATCGCGACCATCTCCGGCCGTCGCCGCCATCTCGAGGTTCAGCGGCACGCGCAGCGCGCCGCGGAGCGCCGCGACGTCGGCGTCCTGGATGTGGCGGCGGTCCTCGCGCAGGTGGACGGTGATCCCGTCCGCGCCGCCCGCCTCGGCGGCGCGCGCCGCTGCGAGCGGGTCCGGATACGTCGACGCCGCGTGCCTGACGCAGGGTCGCGACGTGATCGATGTTGACGCCCGAGCCGAGCCATACGGCCGGAAGGTACCGTATTTCACGGCCGCCGGTGCTCGCGGTCGACGTGCCGCGGTCAGGCTCGGACGGCGACGGCGTCTTCCGCGGTGCTCGCGGCTTCTTCGCGGCCGAGCGTGGTGCCGCGCGAGGGCGCTCGGACGGCATCGGCGATGTCGCTCGCGTAGCTCTCGACCTGGGCCGAGTCCTGGCCTTCGACCATGACGCGCGCCAGCGCCTCGGTGCCCGAGTAGCGGATGTAGACGCGGCCCGCGGCCGGCGAGCGCGCGCTCGACGCGCTCGCACGACCAGCCGCGACGGACTCGACCTGATCGAGGTCGCGCTTCTCGCGCACCGGGATGTTGATCAGCACCTGCGGAAACTTCTGCATGACGCGCGCCAGCGCCGAGAGCGGCTGGTTGCGCGACCGCATCACCGCCGAGGATCGCGAGCGCCGTGATGAGGCCGTCGCCGGTCGTGGTGTGGTCGAGGAAGACGCACGTGGCCGGACTGCTCGCCGCCGAGGTTGTAGCCGCCGCGCTGCATCTCCTCGAGCGACGTAGCGGTCGCCGACCGGCGTCTTCACGACGTCGATGCCGAGCTCGCGCATGCGCGAGCTCGAGCCCGAGGTTGCTCATCGTGCGTCGTGACCAGCGTGTCGTTGGCGAGCCTGCCCTGCTCGGCGCAGCTCGCGGCGCGGCGATCGCGAGCAGCGCGTCGCCGTCGACGACGCTCGCCGCACTCGTCGACGAGGATGCAGCGGTCGGCGTCGCCGTCGAGCGCGACGCCGACGTGGGCGCGCTGCTCGATGACGGCGCGCTGCAGCGCGCCGGGTGCAGTCGCGCCGCAGTCGCGGTTGATGTTCTCGCCGTCGGGCTCGACAGCCGATGCGCGATGACGCGTCGCGCCGAGCTCGTCGAGCACCTCGGGCGCGACCCGGTACGCGGCGCCGTTGCGCGCAGTCGATCGACGACGCGCAGGCCGTCGAGCGTGAGCTCGCGCGGGAAGGTGTTCTTCACGAAGACGTTGTAGCGGCCGAGCGCGTCGTCGATGCGGAACGCCTTGCCGATCTCGCTCGGCGGTCGGGCGCAGGTGATCGATCGCAGTCGTCGAGCACGAGGCTGCTCGATCTCGAGCTCGACCTCGTCGGGCAGCTTGAAGCCGCTCGCTCGAGAAGAACTTGATGCCGTTGTCCTGGAACGGGTTGTGCGACGCCGAGATGACGGCGCCGGCGTCGGCGCGCAGCGCTGCGGGTGAGGAAGGCGATGCCGGGCGTCGGCAGCGGGCCGACGAGCAGCACGTCGACGCCCATCGAGCAGATGCCCGACGCCATGGCGGTCTCGAGCATGTAGCCCGAGACGCGCGTGTCCTTGCCGATCACGATGCTGCGAGCGGTGCCCGGGCGAGCGCTTGTCGGAACACGTGGGCGACGGCGCGGCCGAGACGGAGCGCGGTCTCCGAGGTCATCGGCTCGACGTTGGCGACGCCGCGCACGCCGTCGGTGCCGAAGAGCTGGCGGGTACGGTTTCCGTTGGAATGGCTCTGGCTCATTTCTGTGCTCCGTTTTTCGGCTCGATGCTTCGGCTCGGTCTTGGGTTCGACGATCTCGAGGCGGATCGACCGGTGGATCGCGCTTGACCACCTCTACCGCCGGACGGGAGCGTCACCTCGGCCTCGACCATGTGCTCCCCGGCTCGTAGCTGGCGCCGTCGACGTAGACCGCCCCGTCGTCGAGGATCAGGCTCTGGACGATGCGCTGCGGGCCGCGCACGGTCAGATTGACACGCGGCGGGCGGAGCTGAAAGGGGCGATCGACGTTTCGGACCTCGACCGCCAAGCGCTTGAATTCCCGCGTCGTCACCACCGGCGCCACCGGCGATCTCGACGGCCACGGTTTCCGGCTTGACAGTCAGCTGGTCGGTGCGGACGAGGCCGACGATGTCTTCTGGGCCGACGCCGACGATGTCGGTCAGGTCGAACGGCTCGGTTTCGAGCGACGTCAGGCGGTCGACGATGCTCGCCGGGCCCGGTGACCTGACCTTCTCGGGCGTGGCCGTGATGAGCCTCGACCTTGAAGCCGTCGCGCGGCTCGCCCGTCGGCGCCAGCGTCACCGGGACGCTCGTGCGCCTTCACGTCCTCGAGGCGGACCGGGACGCGCGAGGGCTCGATCGTCGAGGATGCGCACGCCGCGCGGGACCCGGATCATCGTCGCGCACCTTCAGGCGGAGCGTCGGTGCCGATCTCGACGTTCGAGAGGTCGAGGACGATCGGCGAGCGCTTGGTGTCGAGCGACGCGAGCAACGGTCCGGGCCCGTTCAGGCGAACCGAGACGGTGTCGACGCGGTTGGCGTTGGTCTAGACCGCGCGCTCGGGAAGATTGCGGAGCTCGATCGGGAAACGGCAGCACCTGGGTCTCGCGCTCGCCGGCGTTCACGAAGAACCACATGACGGAAGGCGCAGGCCGTCGCGAAGAGCTTGGCGCCGAGGCGGCGGCGAAGCGGCGCGGTGAAGCGCTCGAGGTTGCGGGGCAGCGTGGCCATCATGCCACCAGCTGCTGGAGCGTGCTGCGGAGCACGCCGGCGTCGAGATCCCGGGTGATGCGGCCCTCACGGACGAGCGAGATCTTGCCCTCCTCTTCCGAGACGACGATCACGACGGCGTCGGTCTCCTCGGTGAGTCCGATGGCGGCGCGATGGCGCGTGCCGAGCGTCTTGCTGACGTTCGGGTTGGTGGTGAGCGGCAGGAGGCAGCCGGCGGCGACGAGCCGGCCCTGGTGCAGGATCACCGCGCCGTCGTGGAGCGGCGACGCGGGCAGGAAGATGCTCGAGCAGGAGCTCCTTGGTGATCTGCGCGTCGAGGCGCGTGCCGCCTTCGACGTACTCGTTCAGGCCGACGTCGCGCTGCGAGGACGAAGAGCGCGCCGACGCGCCGCCCGGCGAGGAGCACGCTCGCGCGCGTGATCTCCTCGATCACCTGCCCTGCGCGAGCGCGCTGCATGCGGCCGTGAAGAACGGTCCCGTGCCCACCTGGGTCAGCATGCGGCGGATGTCGTGCTGAAAGACCACGACGACCAGGATGAGGATGACGTTGCCGACGGAGTCGAGCACCCAGTTGACGGTGTAGAGCTCGAGGTACTGCGCGCCCTGATACGCCGCGGCGAGGACGATCAGGCCGGATCAGCATCGAGACCGCGCGCGTGCCCTGGATGAGCAGCAGCAGCCGGTAGACGACGAAGCCGACGATCACGATGTCGAGGACGTCTTGCCAGCGGAAGTCGTTGAAGAGCGTGCATGTCAGGCGGCGGAGTCCGTGAGGCGTGCGAGCGCGCGTCGGCGAGCGCCACGCGCGCCGCGTGGCGGCGACGTCGTGCACGCGGACGATGGCGCGCCGCCTGGGCGGCGGCGAGCGTCGCCGCGGCGAGCGAGGCGGCAAGGCGATCGTCGGGCGCGTCGTCGCGCGTGCGCGGCGAGGAAACGCTTCCGCGACGCGCCGATCAGCAGCGGGAACCCGATCGCGGCGAGGCGGTGCACGTGCGCGAGGAGCGCCAGGTTGTCCTCGCGGCGCTTGCCGAAGCCGAGACCTGGATCGAGCCAGATCCGGCTCGGCGTCGATGCCGGCGGCGGTCGCCGCCGTCGGCCCGTCCGCGCAGGAAGGCCTCGACCTCGGCGACGACGTCGTCGTAGCGCGGCGCCGCCTGCATCGTCTCCGGCGTGCCCTGCATGTGCATGAGGACGACCGCGGCCCCGTGGGCGGCGACGAGCGGCAGCATGGCGGCGTCGAAGCGCCCGGCGCTGACGTCGTTCACGACGTCGGCGCCGCTCGCGAGCGCCGCGGCCGCGACCGTCGCCTTGGTGGTGTCGACCGAGATCGGCCGCGTCGGTCTCGTCGCGGAGCGCCGCGATCACCGGGACGATACGGGCGCATTCCTCGTCGGCGGAGATCGGACGCCGCGCCCGGACGCGACGACTCGCCGCCGACGTCGATCAGGTCGGCGCCTTCGGCGAGGAGCTGCCGCGCGTGCGCGAGCGCCGCGGCGGGTCCGAGCATGCCGACCGCCGTCGTAGAACGAGTCCGGCGTGACGTTCAGGATGCCCATGACCGCGGTGCGCCCCGGCAGGCAGCAGCGGCGCGGCGGCACGGCCGGCGCCGACTCAGGCGGAGGCGGCACCCACGTTCAGACCGTTGCCACCACCGCAGGCGCGGATGATGCCGTCGATCGTCGGCGCCGTCGAGGCTCTCGCGCTCGAGCAACGCTTCCGCCATCTTGTGGAGGATCTCGAGGTTGTGTTTCAGCAGGCCTTTGGCGCGCTGGTACGCCTCGATGAAGGAAGCGGCGGAGCTCGTTGTCGATCTCGACCGCGGTCGTCTCGGAGTAGTCGGCGGCCTGCGTGAAGTCGCGGCCGAGGAAGATCTGCTCTTCCTTCTTGCCGAAGGTCATCGGACCGAGCTTCTCGCTCATGCCCCACTCGCAGACCATCTTGCGCGCGAGCTCGGTCGCCTTCTCGATGTCGTTGCCGGCGCCGGTCGTCATGTGGCCGAGGATCAGCTCTTCCGCGGCGCGGCCGCCGAAGAGGATCGTCAGGTTGTTCTCGAGGAACTCGCGCGATCGTAGGTGTGGCGGTCGTCGATCGGCACCTGCATGCGTGAGGCCGAGCGCCATGCCGCGCGGGATGATCGTGACCTTGTGCACCGGGATCGGCGCCGGGCAGCAGCTTCGCGACGAGCGCGTGGCCGGACTCGTGGTAGGCCGTGTTCCGGCGCTCCTCGAGGCTGATGATCATGCTGCGGCGCTCGGAGCCCATCATCACCTTGTCCTTGGCGACCTCGAAGTCGAGCATCATCGACCTTCTCGTGGCTGTGGCGCGCCGCGAGCAGCGCCGCTTCGTTCACGAGGTTCTCGAGGTCGGCGCCGGCGAAGCCCGGCGTGCCGCGCGCGAGCAGCTCGATGTCGACGTCCTCGCCGAGCGGCACGCGCGCGCGAGTGGACCTTGAGGATGCCTTCGCGGCCCTTCGACGTCGGGACGCGGGACGACGACGCGGCGGTCGAAGCGCCCGGCGCGGAGCAGCGCCGGGATCGAGCACGTCGGGACGGTTGGTCGCGGCGATCAGGATGACGCCTTCGTTGGTCTCGAAGCCGTCCATCTCGACGAGCAGCTGGTTCAGCGTCTGCTCGCGCTCGTCGTGGCCGCCGCCGAGGCCCGCGCCGCGGTGCCGGCCGACGGCGTCGATCTCGTCGATGAAGATGATGCAGGGCGCGTTCTTCTTGCCCTGCACGAAGAGGTCGCGGACGCGCGAGGCGCCGACGCCGACGAACATCTCGACGAAGTCGGAGCCGCTGATCGAGAAGAACGGCACGCCGGCCTCGCCGGCGACGCCGCGCGCGAGCAGCGTCTTGCCGGTGCCCGGCGGGCCGACGAGCAGCACGCCCTTCGGGATGCGGCCGCCGAGCTTGGTGAACTTCTTCGGGTCCTTCAGGAAGGCGATGATCTCTTCGAGCTCTTCCTTCGCCTCGTCGATGCCGGCGACGTCGTCGAAGGTGACCTTGTGCTGGTTCTCGGTGAGCAGCTTGGCGCGGCTCTTGCCGAACGACATCGCCTTGCCGCCGCCGACCTGCATCTGGCGCATGAAGAACACCCAGAGGCCGATCAGCAGGATCATCGGGAACCAGTTGACGAGCGAGCGACGTACCAGAACGGCTCGGGGTCCTCGCGGCGCGCGTCGATGCGGACGCCCTTGGCGCGGAGGTCGCTGATGAGCTCGGGATACGGGGGCGCGAAGGTCCGGAAGGCTTCGCCGCTGGTCTTCTTGCCGTGCAGGTCCTGACCCTGCACCGTCACCTCGGTGACCTCGCCCTTGTCGACGGCGGAGAGGAAGTCGCTGAAGATCATCTCTTGGTCGCGGGCCGGCTGCTTCGTGAAGACGTTCACGAGCAGGAGGACCATGAGAATGAGCAGGAGCCAGAGCGCGAGGTTCCGCGAGAGTTGATTCACCGTTCTGTCACCTTTGCGTATCGGCACGATGGACTCGGCGAAGGTACCATAGGGGTACAGCCCGGCAATCATGCGGATCTCATTCGGGCTCCGAATCACGTCGAAGGACCCAGCAGCGCGTCGTCGTCGGGCCGACGAGCCCTCGCTCGCTGCGTCCGCATCCGGGGACCCAGAGAACCTCGCCGTCGCAGACGACCACCGGATGATCGTTTCGCAGATGGCGTGGCACGTGGCGTGAGGTGAAGAGCCGCTTGAGCGAGGTGTGCCCGCCGAGTCCGTGAGCCCGGAGCCGATCCCCGAGCCGGCGATTGCGAACCACGAAGGCGGTGCCGGCGGCGTCGCGATCGACGAGGCACACGGCATGCCCGGGCGGGGTCGCGGCGGTCGGTCCGGACGTCGTGAGGACGAGGCGCCAGCCGCCCGGGTGTCGATCTCGACGTCGGGCACGAGCGGCAGCTCCCAACGCTCTGCCGCTGCGGCGGCGCCGCCGCAGCGGGTCGGAACCGCAGCTGCCCTCCTTCGCGCACGATCGCGCCCCCGGGACGGCGACCTCTCCGTCGTTGGTGCTGCGCGCGGCGAGAGCGCGGACGGCTTCGACGTGGCTCCGAGCGAGGCGCCGCCCGCTGCCGTGACGCGCCCACCAGAGCCGGACGGCGCGGCGCGCGAGCGGCGGCTCGATCGCGGCCAGCACCGCGGCGGTGAGCGTGCGGCCGCGCGCCGTCGGCGCTCGCGAGGCGATCCGAGCAGCGCATCCTCCTCGCGCATGAGCGTCGCGAGGTCGGCGAGCGCGCGTCCGAGCCGCGGATTCATCTCGCGGGCGAGCGCCGGGAGGAAGCCGTGCCGGACGCGCGTGCGCTCGAAGGCGAGATCGAAGTTGCTGACGTCACGCCGCCACGCGAGCCCGCGCTCGACCAGGAACGCGCGCACCTGGATGCGGTCGCAATCGAGCAGCGGACGAATGATGCGGCCGCGGCGCGGACGGATGCCGCCGAGGCCGCGCCGACCCGGCACCGCGGACGCACCCGCAGCAAGACGGTCTCGGCTTGATCGTCGCGGGTGTGTGCGGTCGCGATCTTGGTGGCGCCGAGCTGGTCGGCGGCGCGCTCGAGAAAGGCGTAGCGGATGCGACGGGCCTCGGCTTCGAGGTTGCCGGGCGGGACCGTCGTCGCTTCGCTCACGCAGGGGACGTCGTATCGGCGGGCGAGCGCCTCGACGAACGCGCGATCGCGGGCGCTCGCGGCGCCGCGGAGCCCATGATCGAGGTGCGCCGCGACGACGCTGATGTCGAGGACGGTACGCAGCTCGAGCAAGGCGACCAGAAGCGCGACCGAGTCGCCGCCGCCCGAGACGGCCGCGAGCACTCGTGTCGCCGGCGGCGATCAGCGCCTGCGCTGCGCGTACTCACGAAGCGTCTCGAGGAGCGTCCGCGCCATGGCGCGTTGAAGATCACGCCGGGTGCGTGCGCTCAAGTCGGCGGCCCGAGCGATGCACGGCGGAAATTGCGCGTGCCGGTCGCGCGTGCCACTCTCCCGCCGCCATGTGGAAGCCGAGCGCTCGTCCGCGCGATCGGGCTGGGACTCCTCGCTGTCGACCCCCGCGCTCGCGGCGACCGAGACGCCGGCGCCCCGGCGTCGCTCGACGACATCCCGAGCGCCGATCCCGAGGACGTGACCCGCCTGCTCCGCAAGGTTCGCCACCGCCACGGGAGGACGCCGTCGTCATCCAGAGCCACCTCCTCCTGAATGCGATGCAGAAGGGGTCGGTGCTCGCGACCGGCGTGCGCGTCGATCGGGTCGAGGAGGCGCGCGGCAAGCGCTACCTCGTCTTCGTCGTCGAGACCGGGCTCGTGTTCGACGACTCGACGCGCGACCGCCTCCAGCGGGCGCAGATCCTCTGGGCCACCATCGTCGAGCCGACGCTGGCGCGGCTGCAGGACGGCCTCCAGGTCAACAACGCCGACGGCATGATGGTGCAGATGCAGTCCTTCCACCGGCCGTACCGCTCGGAGGACGAGCTCCGCGCGCACATCCACGAGCCGGGCACGTCGGAAGAGACGCGCTTCTACGTGCTGAGCTCGGATCTCGACGAGGTCGATCCGCGGCAAGGTGACGTTGCGCGCCCTCCTCGCCCAGACGCCGACGACCATCGACGGCGCCGAGGTGGTCGTGGCGCCGCCCGCGAACGATGCGTCGCTCACGCCGGGACCGCTGGGAGAGACGGTCTCCGCGGCAGGAGTGAGCGCCGGCGGCCTGGCGCCGGCAGGCGCGAAGCCGAACCGTCAGAGGATGTGACGCCGCCGCAGGTCGAGCACGACGCCGGCCAGGTAGATCGCGGACGCGGCCGCCAGCAATGCGCCGGCCGCACCGATGGAGAAGCTCATGGTGAGCGGCGTCAGCCGCACGAGCCCAGCCATCACCAGCACCATCGCGGCGATGTACAGCACCGCGGCGACCATCAACCAGCGGCGCTGCGCGCCGCCTCGAGTGCGTCAGGAGGCATGGGCCGACTCCGCTTGCGCCGCTTCCTTGGGATGCGGCGACACGTGACAGGCGGCGCTGATGCACGACTTCTCGCTGCTCGCGATCGCCGCCATGTTCTTCTCGTGCGCGGCTTCCTCCTGCCAGTCCTTCACCGGACCGTGGCAGAAGAGGCAGCGTTGGTTGTTGTAGGTGCCCCGGATCTTGAGCGGGACCTCGTAACCGCCGACGTTGTAGTACCAGACGTGGCGGAGGCCGGCCATCTTCGCCTGTACGTCACCGAAGAGCCCGTAGTCGGAATGACAGGTGTAGCACTGGTGATCGGCGATCCACCGGTGCTGATAAGTGCTGCGCCGCCAGGTGCTCGCTGTCGGGGTTGTCGAGATCGGCGACGTAGGCGTTCATCACGTGGCACGAGTTGCAGAACGCGACCGACGTCGCGCCGCTGATCGCGAGCCCGGCGTTGAGCACGTAGGCGAGCGGACCGAGCACCAGAAAAGCGACCAGCAGCATCCAGCGGTCGGACGCCTCCATCGGCTGGGACCGCCGCACGAACGCGACCCAACCCACGAGGCCGATGGCCACGAGGCAGGTCACGAGCGCGGCGGCCCGGACGCCGACGAGACCGGGTTCGTCCGTCACGCGGACGCTACTCCTTCAAGCAGGACTTGAAGCCGGGCGCCTGCTTGGCCTCCGACTTGAGCGTGCCGAGGAACTTGGTGAGGGCGCCGTGAACTCCTCGGGCGTCGCCCTTGAACTTCTTGCGGTCCTTCTGCTTCGCCTCCTTCTGGCAGTCGGCGTCGTCCTTGAAGTGCGGCTTCGGGTTCTTTCAGGAACTCGTCGAGCCAGGCCGCGTCGCGCTTCTTGCCGACGTCGGAGAGGTCGCCGCCCTTCGTGCCCGTCCCCGCCGCTCCTCCTCCGGCTCGGCGCCCGACTCCTTGATGAAGGCGGCCTTCGCCTTCTCGACCTCGGGACGCGCCGCTCACCGTGTGACAGGTGTAGCAGCGCTTCTCGACGAACACCTTGACGCCGGGATCGTCGGCCGCCGACGCGACCGTCGCGACCGAACGCCACCGAGACCGACGACGACTACCGCGGCAACACTCGAATGGCTTCGCTCCATGTCGTTCTCTCCCTCCACGGCCGATCTTGCACATCTTGGTGACAAACGACACACCCCGACTCCGCCATCGGCGCCCGCAGCAAGGCGCCGAACTCCTCCGACGGTTCGCGGCGCTCGACCGACGGCGGCCAGGTCCGCGCCGCGACGAACGCGCGCGTCGTCGGGGTTACCGCGGACTTGTAGACGGTGCGGCCCGGCAGGACGCCCTGCGGATGCGGGTCGTGGCACGTGAAGCAGGCGATCTTGCCGTGCTCGTCGGCGGGCAACGCCTTCGGCGCGTCCTTGCCGACGTGCTCCGGCTACGCCGGGATGCTCGGTCTCGCTGTGACACCCGAGGCAGTTCTCCGAGGGCGCGTCGACGAGGAAGTAGTCGGCGGCGTGCTCGTCCGGCTTCGGGACGCGCGTGTGGCAGTCGATGCAGACGCCCTTGCTGCGCGTCATCTTCGCGTGCGGGTTGTCTTCGTCCGCGTCCTTCCCGGCGGCGCGGGCGAGATCCGTACCGAGCAGCAGCAATGCCGACATCGCGAGGACGGCAGAGCGCGCTACTTCTCATACCCGCCTTCCCGGTGACAGGTCTGGCAGAAGTTCGCGGTGTGGCACTCGCCGCATTTCATCGGATTGGCCCGGGCCTCGATCGCGTGTGTGAAGCGGACGTTGCGGTCGTGATAGTTGCGCACCGTCTCGTCGCGGCGATTGTGGCAGTCCTGGCAGTAGCGGGGCTGGTGACAGCCCTCGCAGCTCTGCACGTCGTTCTTGGCGAACACTTCGTGACGGCTCAGCCAGTCGAAGTTGTGGCTCGCCGGCTCGATGTCGCGCACGTCGACGTGGCAGAGGCTGCAGCGGTCCGGCGCCGTGTTCCCCGTCTGCGGATTGTAGTGACACGTGTGACAGGCATCCTTCCCGCCGCTGAAGACCTCCTTCGACGCCCGGATCGCGTCGGCCGCCTCCTTCTCGTCGGTGATCCGCGCCGACATCGTGTGACACGCGAAGCACTGCACCTGTTGGCGCGCGAAGACGTCCTTGTGGTCCTGGTGCGAGAAGACGCGCAGCGGGTCGGCCGGGCGCTCGGCGCGCCAGCCCCAGTTCAAGCCGTGGCCCGCGGTGCGACAGGCCGACGGCACGACCACCGCCGCCACGATCACCAGCCAGAGACCGAGTCGTCCGCGTCCCATGCCCTTAGCCCCAGCTGAACGCGTACGTGACGCCGAAATTGCCACGCAGGTCGACCTCGAAATCGGGATTGGTGTTGAACTCCATCTCGGCCAGCAAGGAGAGATTGCGGACCAGCAGGTATTGCGTGCCGAAGATGTAGCTGTAGGCGTCGCCGGACTTGCCGGTGATGGTGTCGAACTCGGCGAACGCGAAGACCGCATGCAGCTCGACGCCGCGCAGAATCTCCTCCGAGAGGCCGGCGTTGACGCCGAGCGCCCGGTCCGCGCCGCCGCCGTCGATATAGTAGAAACCGTCGAACGCCCGCAGGCCGATCCGCCGCCAGAGGTCCCAGTTCATGCCGAGCTTCACGATGTGGCCGTACGTCGTGTGGTCGTCGTGCTTGTCGTAGGTCGCGAACGAGTAGCTCGTCGACACGTCGAGCCAGCGCGTCGTGTGCCAGGTGAGCCCGAGGCGCGCCTCGTGCAGGCGGTCGAGCGAGAACGCGTCGAAGATCCGGTCCTGCAGGAAGCGGTCGTGCTGGGGTCGGGCTCGTAGCTGTCGTACTCGAGGTTCACGTAGAGCGGCCGCGCGACGCTCACGCCGACACCCGCGTTCACGAACGCGGCGTCGCCCTTCCGGGCGTCCAGCTCGAGCCGGCTGTAGACGTCGGCGCGATCCGTGTACGGGACGGCGCGCCGGAAGCCGACGTCGACGAAATGGCGTGGCGAATCATTGGTCGGCGCGAGCCCGTGATAGCCGAGCGTGACCAGCGACCCGAGCAGGTTCGACGTCTTGAGCTGCGCGCCGTACGTGCCGAAGCTCCGATCCGGCTTCTCCGGATACGGCTGCAGGTCGGCGTCCTGGTAGCCGCCGTAGGCGACGAGGTCGAGGCCGGCCATCGGCTTCGCGCGCACGAGAGCGCCGTCCATCAGGATGAAGTTCGTCCCTCCGTGAGCACCTGGCGGCCGGCACGCACTTGGAGCGCGTCGCCGAGCCCGCGGTACTCGAGGTTGGCGTTGTAGACGTCGAGCGTCGCGTCGTCGCCGTTCGCGACCTCGCGCGCCCGCACGAACGTCGACGTCGAGAGGCCGTGCGCGGCGTCGAACCCGTGCACGTCGAGGTACTGGTAGAACGGGTAGACCTTCTTGTCGTCGTCGAACGGCCGGCGGAGCGGCGTGTTCGCCTGGAACGAGGTGTAGACGTTGCCGTAGAACCCGCTCGCGGCCGGCGTCCAGCGCGTCGATTCCGCGGATGCCTGCCCCGCTTGCAGGACGGCTGCGAGACCGACGACCCCGGCGAAGCCCCTGGCCGCGCGCATGCGCTATTGGCCCACGCCGTTGTCGCCGTGACAGAGATGGCAGCTCGTGAGCCCGTCGCGGTCGACGAGCCGGCGGATGTCGGCGAGCGGCAGCGTCCCGGTGCCGCTGCGATCGACCGTGGTGGATCTCGTCGACCGGATGGCAGAGGAAGCATTCGGTCTGTCCCCACCCGGTCGGATGCTCGGCGCGCGTCAGCTGGGTGCCCTGCGCGCTCGCGATCAGGTTGCCGAAGTCCTCGCCGTCGTCGTTGCCCTTGCCGCAGCCGGCCAGTGCCACCATCGCGACCACCGCCGTCACCACCCCGAAACGCCGCCGCATCACCGTCGCCTCTCCGTCAGTTCGGCCGCTCGATCCTGTCCTCGGGCGGCAACCCGGGGAAGTGCGTGCGCTCGACGCTCAGCGACTTGCCCACGCCGTGGCAGTTGGCGCAGCTCTCCTCGGGCTGCGGACCCGCGGGGTGATTGGCGCCGGTCGTGAAGTCGACGTCGTCGTGGCAGCTCGTGCAGACCGCGATGGTCGGCGGCGTCGTGAAGACGTCGAGCACGGTGAGCGTCTCCTCCCCGCGCATGAAGGACCGGTGCGTCGAGCCGAGCACGCCGGGCGACAGCACGCCCTCGCCCGGGGACAGCACGAACGTCTCTGGCCGGTGGCACTCCTCGCAGTCGCGGAGGTCGCCGGGGAAGAGCAGCTCCTGGAAGTTGGTGGCCGTCGACGTCTGGTTCGGAAAAGCGCCCTGTGGGAACCCGTACAGGACGTATGGCTTCGTGAGGTTCTCGCCCCGGTGGATGCTGTGGATCATCACCTTGAAGTCGATCGGGGTGGTGACCGCGGTCTCGCCTTGAGGCGGCAGTTGACGGGTCAGCGTGTCGTTCGACGGGTTGTGGCACACTGGACAGTACTGCGTGTCGTTGCGGAGGTTGCCGTGCACGGAGAAGTCCTTCGAGAACTCGCCGTGGCAGACGGAGCAGTTCTCGATCGCGACCGGCTGCCGGCGCGTCACCGGCTCCGTGTCGGTGACCGGAAACGCCAGCACCTGGTTGTGACCGGCGTCGCGGATCTCGTTGAAGACCTCGCCGGGGTCCTCGCGACCGTTGCCGTTCGCGTCGAGCGACCCCGAGCAGTTGGCGCCGCCTAGGCTCTGCTTCGCGCCCTCGATCGCGGCGCACTTGTACCCTTCGATGCCGACCACGTAGCTGCCGGTCGCGTTCGGGGGCACCGTGCTCTTGAAGACGTACGTCGACACGCCCGAGCCGTCCGGCCCCTGCGCGTCCTTGAGGGCCGACTCGGACTTGAACGTCTCGGCCCCGGGCGTCCACGGGCTCGACGGGTCGCCCGGAAGGATTTCACCATCGCCGTTGTAGTCCTGCGCCGAGTACTCGGTGGTCGGACCGCCGAGGGTCAGGCTGAGCGACCTCAGCGAGCTCGGCGCGAGCGGCGTGCCCGACCCGTCGGTGATCCGGAACGTCACCAGCGGGTGCTCGCCGGGTGCCACGATCGCGTTACCGGTCTCCACGCTCTGCACGCCGATCAGCTCGAACCGGACGCCGGGCGCCTGCGACGAGTGCGCCGGGATCGTGTGGCTGCCGACGACGGACAGGTCGAACTCCTTGCCGGTCTCCGGCAGGTGACACGACGAGCAGCTGCCGTCGGTCGGCTGCGGCCCACCGCCGTGGTTCTCGCCGCTCGCGAAGTTGACGTCGTCGTGACACGAGCCGCAGGCCTGGCGCGACGGGTTGGTCGCGAAGGCGTGACTCTGCGATCCCCGGCGTGACACTTCTCGCAGTTGCGAATGTCCTGCGGGAACGCGACGTGCGAGAAGTCGGCCACGGACTGCCGGAACCCGATGATCTGGTACGGCGTACCGGCTTCGACGCTCGGCAGGCTCTCGCCCCGGTGGATCTTGTGGATGAGCTCCAGGAACCCGATGTTGTGGCCGGTGTCGGGGTCGGTCTGCTCGGTCGTCTCACCGCTCGCGAAGTCGGTGATGTGCGACGTGTGGCAGGTGACGCAGAGCCGGACGTCGCGCCGCGTGCCGCCGTGGGCTTCCAGCGGGTCGTGGCAGCCGTTGCACTGCTCGGTCCGCACGATGTCGCGCACGGCCGTCACCGGCTTCCCCGACGGTACGAAGTCGTGGATGGCGTTCGACACGTACTCGACCTCGAGAATGGTCGTGTCGGCGTAGATCGCGATCCGGTGCGAGGCGTCGCGGTCGAAGTTCGCCGGCAGCGGGTTCGCGAAGGTGTACTCGAAGAGCCCGCCGCCCTGGTCCTCGAGCGTGCCGTCGGCCGCGTTCTCGGACGTCGCCTGCCGTGACGACGCCTTGCCGTCCGGTGCTCGTCTGCACGGTGGTGAGATAGTCCTGGTACTCGCCGCCGTCGCGCTCGAGCACGGCGATCACCAGCCGGATGTCGACGCCGTCCGCCGCGAGCGGCTCCCCGTGCGAGTCGGTCAGGAAGAAACGGACGACCGGTCGGTCGTCGGATGCGATGCGCGCATCGACGATCGTGACGTTCAGCTCGTTGGCGCTCGAACCCGGTGGCGCGGGTACGGAGGAGCCTGAGTTGTCACCACCACCGCCGTCGCCGCACGCGGCGGTGCCGATCAGCAGCGCCACGACCAACCATCGATACGCGTACCGCAGCACGTTTCCCCCGCATTCAGTGACCACCGAACCCGAGCAGCACCGACCCACGAGACGTCCCAAGAGTTCTGGGCATCCCCGCTACGTCGTTAGGGCACGGTGGTCAAGAGAAGACAGAAGGCTCCCCGGGAGGTGATCGGCGAGGAGCATTGGCCGACCGTCGCCGTGGCGCTGCACACGGGGCTTCGGCGCGGAGCAATTCGGCCTTCGCTGGGAGCATACCGACTTCGCGACTGGCGTCCTGACGATCCCGCGCTCGAAGCCGGGCAAGGCGCGGCAGTCCCGATGAACGACACGGTTCGCGAGGTGCTCCGCACCCTACCCTCCCGCCTCAAGAGCCCTTGGGTCTTCCCGAGCGCTATCGGTGACACGCCGCGCGATGCGCAGAACTTCTACAACCGGGTCTTCGTGCCAGCGCTCGCCAAGGCTCGGCATCGAGGGCTTCACCTGGCACTGCTCTCCGGCACACGCTCGCGCTCAGAACGGTCCAGGAGCTTCTCGGCCACCAGAGCGCGACCAGACCCTTCGGTACGCTCACCTGTCGCCAGAGCACCAGCTAGACGCCGTGCGAAAGCTCGATTCTGGGGCCGAAGTGCCACCAGAACTCGCCACCAGCCCCGACGACGCGAAGACGGCGGCGCGCGCGATCCGGCCAAGTCGGTGACGTGGTGGGCGAAATGAGTGGCGGCGCGTGGAATCGAACCACGGACCTAGGGATTATGAGACCCTCGCTCTAACCAACTGAGCTACGCCGCCGTACTCGCAGAACGACCGCGCGAAGCGACGGCCGACCGACCCGAAGCGCGCGGATACTAGCGGCTCCCCGGCGCCCTCGGCAAGTCGCTGCCGACGACCTTACCGGTAAGCGACGCCTCGATCGTGCCTGCAGCGATCCCTCGAGACCGAGCCCGTAGCGATCCCAGGGATCGCGCCCGTAACGATCCCTTGGGATCGCGCCCTATGAACTGGGCCGCGGCGAACGCCGGCGCCAAATCGCGCGTCGTCGCGCGCCGTGCGCCGCGCGCCACCTGCACGAGCCGCTGTCCGTCGACGTCGAGGCAGCTCAGCTTGTTGCCGTAGACGAGCCCGGTGTCGAGACCGATGCGATACGGGAGCTCGACGCGAGCCTCGCGCGTCGGCGTGTGCCCGAAGACGACCGTGTACGGCAACGCGTGCGGGCGCGAGAAGAACTCCTCGCGGATCCACAAGAGATCCTCCTCGTCCTGCGCGGCGAGCGGGACTCCCGGCCGGATGCCTGCGTGGACGAAGAGGAACGAGCCGGCGAGATACTGCAGGCGACAGTTGCGGAAGAAGGCGACGTGGTCGCGCGGGAAGAGGTCGAGGCTCGTGGGTCCGAAGGTGCCGCCGGGATGCCGTAGCTCGCGAGCGTCATGCCGCCGCCGTTCTCGAGGTAGACGTCGCCGTGTCGTCCCGACACGCCGAGGTACGAGAGCAGCATGTCCTCGTGGTTGCCGCGCAGGAAGATCGAGTCGAACGGCTCGTGGCCGAGACGCAGCAGGCGATCGACGAGAGGGCGGACGGCCGGCCCGCGGTCGACGTAGTCCCCGAGGAACACGACCGTGTCGCCGCGCTCGGGCGCCAGCGTCTCGAGCAGGACCTCGAGCTCGTCGGGACAGCCGTGCAGGTCGCCGATCGCGTAGACGCTCATGACTCGCCGAGCAGCCTCCGCAGCGCGTCGCGGTCGCGCAAGAGCTCGTGGGTCGCGGTATAGGAGTCGACTTCGCCGCGCCGCACGCGTGCCAGCACCGTTCGCCGCGGCGCCGTCGATGCGCTTTCGAGGCGAGCGCGTAGCTCGCCGTCGAGGACGTCGAGGAACTCGCGCTCGCGGTGCGCTTCGCCGGCCCTGCCCGTCGGCGTGGTTCGCGCGATGGGCGCGGTGGGCCTCGATCGCCTCGACCAGCTCGTCCACGCCGCGATCGTGATGGGCCTCGGTCATCAGGACCGGCACCTCCCACGTCGGGATTGGGGCGAAGCTGCAGCATGGTTTGCAGCTCCGTCTTCATGCGCATGGCGCCTTCGCGGTCGGCTTTGTTCACCACGAAGACGTGCGCGATCTCGAGCAGCCCGGCTTTCATCACCTGCACCGTATCTCCGGCCTCCGGCACCAAGACGACGACGACGGTCTTCGCGAGCTCCATGATGTCGAGCTCGGTCTGTCCGACGCCGACGGTCTCGATGACGATTCTATCCTTCCCGAAGGCGTCGAGGAGATGGGTCATCTGCCGGGTGGCGCGGGCGAGCCCGCCGCGTCGGCCACGCGTGCTCAGGCTGCGGATGAAGACGGCCGGGTCGAGGGCATGATCCTGCATGCGAATGCGGTCGCCGAGGACGGCGCCGCCGCTGAACGGGCTCGAGGGATCGACCGCCACGACCCCGACGCTGCTCCGCGCGCGCGGAGCTTCCCGATCAAGCGGTCGACCAGCGTCGACTTGCCGGCGCCCGGCGGTCCGGTGACGCCGAGCGTGTCGGCGTGGCCGAGCCGCGGGTAGATGCGCGCCATGATCGCCGGCCACGTCCCCGGTCTCGTTCTCGACCCGCGTCATCAGCTTGGCGAGGGCGACGCGGTCGCCCGCCAGCATCCGATCGACGAGCGCGAGCTCGGACGCGCTCAGAGGACGGCCTCCTCGACGGGCGGGCGATCGACGCATCCGACCTCGAGGCGACCGAAGCGGCGTGTGCAGGCCGGCTCCGCCGCGGGCAAGAGGTCGACGACGCGAACCGCGGCGCCTTCGGCGCTGGAGGCTCGTCGCCGCCAGACCGCGGATGCCGCACGGCGCGATGAGATCGTAGCCCGAGAGGTCGAGGCTCACGTTGAGGGCGAGCCCATGCAGCGACACGCCCTCCCGTACGCGGATGCCGACGGCGCCGAGCTTGCCGCGGGCCGTCCAGATGCCGCGACCGCGTGGATCGCGGTGCGCGACGACACCGACCTCCGCCGCGAGCTCGAGCATGATGCTCCTCGAGAAGCCAGACGAACCGCGCGACGCCGAGGCCGCGCGCCGCGAGGTGCACGATCGGATACAGGACGAGCTGACCCGGGGCATGGTACGTCGCGCGTCCGCCGCGCTCGGTCGCATGACAGGCGAAGCCGCGCGCGCGGAGATCCTCCGTCGACGACAGGACGTCGGACATCTCGGCGCGCCGCCCGAGCGTGATGGTGGGCGGATGCTCGAGCGCGAGGCAGACGTCCGGACCACCGTTCCGGCATGCGCTCCAGGCCGCTTCCTGACCGCGAGCGACTGCTCGTATGCGCAGAGCCCGAGCCATTTCCAGGAGATGGCCGCACGCATGGGCGAGGTCTAGCCGTTGCTTGACGGCATCGCAACCCGATGTTAGCCGCGCGCCATGCAGGCCCGGCGCCTCTATCAGAGCCGCGTCTTGGTGCTCGCGATCACGTTGCTCGTTCTCGGCGTCGGCAACACGATCATCGGCACTCAGAAACTCGGTCAGTACCAGGTGATCGTCGCCGAGGGCGCGCCCGCGGATACTTTCCGGATGCCGCCGGCTCGACCGATCGCATCCTCGCGTCCGCTCGACGACGAGGGCGAGCGCTACAACATCGGTCGCGCCAAGGTCGATCTGTATCACGTGGTCCTGAGCGGCGGGTTGGTCATGATGGCCGTGGGTCTCGTCTTGACGCTCATCGGGTGGCTGCGTCTCCGTCTCGAGGATCGCACGCCACCGGGTACGCGCGCCCGAGCGGCCTAGCGACGGACGATCCTGTGCGCGTCGCGCGGCGATCGACACGCACTGTCGGAACGGACACGCGCCGTCCGGTGGCACGAACACCCAGCGTTTCTCCCGGCGCCGCATGCCATCGATTTCCGCGCGTGCTCGGGCGGAACGCACTTTGCTCACTCGGAACGCAGCAGTCGCTCGACTGCCAAACCTCACCCGAACCTTGTGAGCGAGCACAGGGGCCTGGGTAACGGACGCCGGTTCGTCAATGAGGGCGAGCCGGCGTTCGGGTGAGGCAAGTTTCGTCCACCTGCCTCGAATTGTGGGACGCGACCGCGCCGAGCTACTGGGAGGTATCGACGGCGAGCGTACGGCCGTGGTGGAGGGTCGGCGGACGCAGATCGGGAGATCGGGAGCCCCCTGTCCTACCGCCTCTGCGCCGGGCGCATCGTCGCAGAGCGCGTCGCGGTCGAGGTCTCCGACGAGGAGATTCGGCGTCAGGTCGACCGCGCGCTGTATCCCGGAGTCGCGCCCGATCGGAAGCTCGCAACCTTCGCCGAGGCGTTCCGGCGCCCTGGCGTGGAGCTCGACCCGGCGTGCTTCGAGATCCTCTACGACGTGCCGGGCGATCCGACGTTGTCGGTCGCACGCCTGCCGTCGTCGGCGCTGGCGGAGCTCGGTGTGTGCGCGACGGATCTTCGATCTGGACGAGCGTGCGAAGGTCGTCGCCGCGTTCGCCGGCAGCGACGACGATCCCGACGGTTTCACCGTACTGATCCGGCAGCGCGTCCGCGTTGAGGGCTGACGAGCGTCGACCTCCGAGCGTTCCGCGTCTGGCTACGCGGCGGCGTGGTCCCCGTGGAGGCGCTGGGATTCCGCAGTCCGCAGAACTCCTCGTAGTCGATGAGCTTGGTGATCGTCGGGTGCTCGCCGCACATGGGGCACGCGGGATCGCGCGGAAGCTTGTTCACGCGAATCTCCATGCTGAGCGTGTCGAAGTGCACCATGCGGCCGACCAGCGGCCGGCCGACGCCGAGGATCAGCTTGATGGTCTCGAGCGCCTGACGCAGCCGACGAGCCCTGGCAGCACGCCCAGCACTCCGGCCTCGGCGCAGCTCGGCGCGGCGCCCGGCGGTGGCGGCTCCGGATAGAGGCAGCGGTAGCAGGGGCCCGAGCGTGGATCGAAGACCGACGCCATGCCCTCGAATTGGAAGATGCTGCCGTGCACGTTGGGCTTGCCGAGCATGACGCAGGCGTCGTTCACGAGATAGCGGGTCGGGAAGTTGTCGCAGCCGTCGACGATGATGTCGTAGCGCGCGAAGATGTCGAGCACGTTGTCGGAGCTCAGGCGCTCTTGATGCGCGATGACCTGGACGTCGGGATTGAGCGCGTTGATGGCGATCCGTGCCGACTCGACCTTCGGCATGCCGATGCGATCGTTGCTGTGCAGGATCTGCCGCTGCAGGTTCGAGAGATCGACGACGTCGTGATCGATGATGCCGAGCGTGCCGACCCCGGCGGCGGCGAGATACAGCGCCGTCGGTGAGCCGAGGCCGCCCGCGCCGAGGAGCAGGACCTTGGCGGCCAGCAGCTTCGCCTGTCCGGCTTCCCCGACTTCGGGCAGCATGAAGTGGCGACTGTAGCGGCTGAGCTGCTCGGCCGAGAACTGATGATCCTGGACGAACGGCATGCCGGCGTTCTTCCACGCGGTGAATCCGCCCGTCATCGAGACGACGTTGGTGTAGCCCATCTCTTTGAGCGTCCGTGCCGCGATCAGCGAGCGCGTGCCGCCGGCGCAGTACGCGATGATGGGCGTCTGCTTGTCGGGGACGGTCTCTTCGATGCGCATCTCGAGGAAGCCACGCGGCACGGAGATCGCGCCGCCGCAGATGGCCGTCGCGGATACTCGTCCTTCTCGCGGACGTCGAGGAGCGTCGCGCCGTCCGGGTTGTCGATCCGGCCGCGGACGTCCTGGACGCTGACCTCGGGCACCAAGCGCCGGGCCTCTTCCATGATCTGTTTGTACGTCGTTGCCATGCCATCCTCCGGAGGGTCACCGTAGCAAGGGTGCCGCCTCGAACCAACCGATCGTGCGGAGACGCGCGAGATCGCCGTCAGCCTTGCACGCCGTCGTAGAGATCGGCCCGATAGCGGCAGCCAGGTTGCGACGCCACGGGCATAGCGTCGCGAGCACACCAGCCGCACCAGGCTGAGACGCGCGATCAGCGGCCGCTGCCGCGAGAGATACAGTGGATTGGCGGTCCAGCCCAGGAAAAACCGCAGCTTCTCGGCGTCGAGGGACGTGAGCAGCCCGGCGCGCAGAAGCTCGAGCAGGATCATCAGTGCATGCGGCGCATGCCGACTTCGTTCGGCACCGCGGGGCCCGCGTAGAGGTGGAACTCCAGGACCTCGAGGAGGCGCTGCGCCCGCTCCAATCCCGCCGCTTCGAGCAGGCATTGCTTTTCGACGGCACCGAAATCGAGCCAGAAGGCGAAGAAATTGACGAGCGTTCGGTCGTCGAGGCGGGCGTCGCCGAGGAGCTCGTGCGCGACGTCGTCACCCGAGCGCCCGACGTAGCGCTCGATCATCTGCACGAGCCGGGCGCGGAGACCGCTCGGGAGCGCCGTCGTCGCCGCTGCCTCGCGCCACTCCACGGTGGCCTGCCGGTACGCCCGTTCGCGCTGCTCGCTCACGATGGTGAACTCGCGGACCCCGGCGAGCACGATGTTGAACTTGCCGTCCGGAAGAGGCGTCGTCTCGACGATCCTCCCCACGCAACCCATCCGGTAGGTCTCGGCGCGCCGTGGTACTCGTCCTCCCAGTCGCCGCGGAGGAGCACCATGCCGATCAGGCCCGCCCCGGCGAGCGCATCGCGGACCATCGCGCAGTAGCGCGGCTCGAAGATGTGCAGCGGAAGCGGCACCTCGGGAAAGAGGACCACGTTCGGCAGCGGAAAGATCGGAATGAACCGCGGCAGTTCCATGGCAGGCGCGATGACGGCGCCGACACTACGGCCCGCTTCGGTGGGATGTCAAATCGGGTTCTGCTAACAGGCGCGAATGGACAGGCAGATCCCGATCATCGTCGGCGTCGGGCAGGTCAGCGATCGGACCGACGAGCTCGCCGCCAAGCGCGAGCCGCTTGCGCTCGTCGAAGAGGCCGCGCGGCTGGCGTTGGCGGATGCCACGTCCGGCGGCGCTGGCGCGGCGGATCGATTCCGTCCGCGTGGTCAACATGCTCTCGGGGGCCGGGTACGCGGATCCGCCGGGGCAGCTCGCGGCGCGTCTCGGGCTCGAGACCGGAGAGCAGCTCTACACCACGATCGGCGGCAACGCGCCGCAGTGGTTGGTCAACCACGCGGCCGACGATCTGGCGACCGGCCGTCGCCGCGCGGTCCTGATCGCGGGCGGCGAAGCGTTGCACACGCTCCGGCTCGCATCGAAGCAGGGCGTGGATCTCGCGTGGGCACACGGTCGCGGGCGTGCCGTCATGATCGGCGATGACCGCCAAGGGTCGCATCCGGATGAATGGCGCTACGGACTACAGATGCCGACGCAGATCTATCCACTCTTCGAGATCGCGCTCCGGGCGCACGAGCGGCGGGATCCGCGCGCGATCAGGCCCACCTCGCCAGACTCTCGGCGAGCCTGGCGGCGGTGGCAGCGACGCACCCCGAGGCATGGTTCCGGATCGAAAGTCGGCCGAGGAGATCGGCACGCCGTCCGCCGTCGAACCGCATGATCGGCTATCCCTATCCGGAAGTTCATGACCTCGATCATGGAGGTCGACCAAGCGGCCGCAGTGATCCTGACGACCGTCGCCGAAGCCCGAGCGCTCGACATCTCGCCGTCGCGTTGGGTGTACGTGCACGGGGCGGGCGAAGCGCACGATCTCTGGTGGGTAAAGGATCGGGTCGACTTACCACTCGTCACCAGGGATGGCCGAGGCGATACGGCAGGCCCTCGCGCAGGCCGCCATCGAAGCGGAGGCGCTTTTCGTTCCTCGACCTGTACAGCTGCTTTCCCGTCGCCCCCAGCTCGCGGCGCGTTGCCTCGGGGTTCCGACCGACGGCAGCCGCGCCTTGTCGGTGACGGGTGGTCTCCCTACTTCGGCGGCGCTGGAAACAACCATGCGCTGCACGCCATTGCGACCATGGCTCGAGCGCTTGCGGGCGACCCCGCGATCGCTCGGCCTGGTGTCCGCGCTCGGCTGGTATCTCACCAAGCACGCGATCGGCGTCTACGGTGCGGAGCCCCGAGCGACCGTGGATGCGGAACGGCCTCGCCGAGCGCCAACGTGCCATCGATGCCCTGCCCCATCCGACGTTCGTCGCCGAATACGACGGGACGAGGCACGATCGAGACGTACACCGTGTTGCACGATCGGGACGGAGCAATGACCCTCGCCCTCGTGGTCGTGCGCGGCGACGACGGCCGGCGGACGCTGGCGACCATCGAGGAGCGGGACGTGCTGGCGACGCTCGAGCGTGACGAGATGGTCGGAGCTCCGGGCATCTCTCCGCCCGAACGCGGACGGGCGGAACGGGTTTCACCTTCTGGGGGTCTGAAGAGGCCTGAGGTTCAGCCCGAAGGCGTCAGCCTACCGTGGCGAAGCTCGACCTGCAGGAGCGCCGCGATTGTCTTGGCATCTCGAATCGTTCCCCGCCGGATCATCTGCAACGCCTCGGAGAGCGGCACCGTCGTACGGCATCGATGACTTCGTCGGCCCCGAGGCGGTTCGGCACCTTGCGCAGGCCGGTCGCCACGAAGAGGTGAATGACCTCGTCGCAGAATCCTGGGCAGGTCACGATCGAGCCGACGTGCTCGAGGTGCGACGCGACGAGTCCAGCTTCCTCCTCGAGCTCGCGGGCGGCGCACGTGGCGGGCCCTCGCCGGGATCGAGCTTTCCCGCCGGCACCTCCCACAGGTAACCGCCGACGGCGTGTCGATACTGCCGGAGCAGCGTCACGCACCCGTCGCCGTCGAACGTGGCGATCGCAGCGGCTCCCGGATGCCGCACGATCTCGAGCGACATCACGTGACCGTTCGGGAGGGTCACGTCCTCGACCGTGAGGTGCACGATGCGTCCACGATGGATGTCGCGGATCGCCATCAGGGCGTCCCGACTGGACAGGCCGGTGGTCGGCCGGTAGGGACGCGTCATGCACAAGCGGAACGCGATCGAGCTCAGCGACGACGAGCGGCGGCAGTACCTGCCGAGGCGTCCACCATCATCCTCTGTCACCGTCGGACGGGACGGCTATCCGCATGCCGTTCCGATGTGGTTCGTCGTGGAGGAAGACGGTCGATCGTGATGACGACCTACGGGCGCTCGCAGAAGGTCGTGAACGCGCCGGCGCAACCCGCGGGTCGCGCTGCTGGTCGAGTCGGGAGTCCGCTACGACGAACTGAAGGGCGTCCTGCTGCGTGGCGACGCCGAGGTCGATCGAGGACGAGGCTCGGTGCGTTCAGGTCCTCACCAAGATCCATGCGAAACACCACGGTGGGCTCGCGAGTGGCGTCGAGGAGGTGATGCGCGCACAGGCGCGCAAGCGCGTCGTGCTGCGGCTCACGCCCGCGCGCGTCGTCAGCTGGGATCATCGCAAGCTCGGCGGCGCCTACTGAGCGACGGGCGGCGCCGCGAGCCTATCTCGGCGAGCGCCGTGACGTCGACCTTGAGGGTCGCTTTGGTGTCGGGACCGAGGTGCACGATCACGTCGTGCGTTCCCAAGCTCTTGATCGGCTCGTCGAGCAGGATCTTGCGGCGCTCGATCGTGAAACCGCGCTCCTCGAGCTGGCGATGGATGTCCTGATTGGTGACGGACCCGAACAGCTTGCCGTCCTCGCCGGCGCGGACCTGGAACGCGAGCTTCACGCTGCTGAACTTGTCGGCGATGGCCGCCGCCGACTTCTGCTCGCGCAGCCGCTTGTCGGCGATGACGCGCTTTTGATGCTCGAGCTCGTGCAGATTGCGTACGCTCGCCTCGACCGCGAGGCCGCGCGGTAAGAGGTAGTTCCGGGCGTACCCGGGCTTCACCTTCACGACGTCGCCGATGGTTCCGAGGTTCGGGAGCTCTTCACGGAGAATGACTTGCACGACGTTCCTCCTACATCACCGCGGCGAACGGGAGCAGCGCGACGCTCCGCGCTTGCTTGATCGCGGTCGTCAGTCGGCGCTGATGGCGCGCGCAGTTGCCGGTGATGCGGCTCGGAATGATCTTGCCGCGGTCCGTGATGAAGTTTCCCAGAACCCGCGTGTCCTTGTAGTCGATGCGCAGACCCTTTTCGGCGCAGAAGCGGCGAGACCTTACGTCGGCCCGGCCGCCGTCCACGCGGTCCACGATCGTCTCTGTCCGCGAGGGCGTCCGCGTGTGCCCCACTCTTGCCTCCAGGTCGTCCCGGCATGTTTTGATTACCTTCCGTGTCGGCTGATTCAGTCGACGTCGATCACTTCCGCATCGGCGGAGGCGAGCTCGTCGTCGTCGGCTTGCAGAGTGGGAACGAGGGCGGGAACGGGGCGTCGCCTCGACATCGCGCGCAGGTGGCACCACCGGCGGTGAATCCTCGTCCTGTCGGATCGTGACGAAGCGGAGCACCACGTCGGAAAGCTTGAGCGTGCGCTCGAGCTCGGCGACCGCCGCTGCGCTCCCGTGTACTCGGCGAGGAGGTAGTAGCCCCGTCGCTCCTTCTGAATGATGTAGGCGAGCTCGCGAAGACCCCACTCGTGCACGCCGGCGACGACGGCACCCTGCGTTTCGAGAAGCTTTCGGACCCGCTCGGCCTGCTCTTTGATCCCGGCCTCTTGAAGGTCGGTGCGCAGGACGATCATGGTCTCGTACCGTCGTGTTCGGCGCTCGTCGCTCACCATGCCTCCTTTGTGGAACCCCGCTGTCTACCGCAATGCTTGTGGATTGCCAGCCTCAGGAGCGGGCGGGCGCGCTTCGGTTCAAGACGTTCATCGTCGATTCGAGCCCATTCGCGAGCCAGGATTCGACGCCGTCGGCCGCGCGCGCGATCGCGTCCCGCACGCTCGCGATCTCGGACTCTGCGAAACGCTCGAGGACGAAGCCGACGGGGTCCGCCCCGCCCGGAGGGCGCCCGATGCCGACCCGCAGACGCGGAAACCCCTTCCCCAGCACTGAAATCAGCGACGCGACCCCGTTGTGTCCGCCTGCCCCGCCGTCGCCGCGCAAGCGAACCTTCCCGAGTGGCAGGTCGAGATCGTCGTAGACCGCCAGAATGTCCGGGGATCCAAACGATAGAGCCGGCGCAATTTGGTGACGGACTCTCCGCTCACGTTCATGAAGGTCTGCGGCTTCGCCAAGACCACCCGTGCCCCCGAGATCTCGCCGGTGCCGAGCTCGGCCTCGTGCCGCCGTCCTCCGACGCCGATCCGCCAGCGTTCCGGCGAGCGCGTCTATCACCATGAAGCCGAGGTTGTGTCTGCGTGAGACGGTAGCGCGTGCCCGGGTTGCCGAGGCCGACGACCAGCTTCATGACCTACGACACGGCTCCGAGGCCGTTCCCAGCCGACATCAGGACTTGCCGGACTCCTTCGTTTCCTTGGTTTCGGCGGCCGCAGGCGCGGCTGCGGCCTCGACCTCGCCTTCCGCTGCGGCCGCAGTCTTCACCTCTTCGACCGTCGGCGGCAGCACCGTCACCACCGCCTCGTTGGTCTCGAACACGGCCGATGACGTTTGCCGGCATGGTCACGTCGGCGAGGTGGACGGCATCGTGAATCGCCAGCGCCGTCACGTCGACCTCGATGATACTGCGGAATGTCGCTCGGAAGACATTCGACCTCCATCTCGCGGACGATCGGCTGCAGGATGCCGCCGTCGGCGACGCCCTTGGCTCTGCCGACGAAATGCAGCGGCACCGTCACGCGCAGGCGTCGGGTCAGGTCGACCTCGTAGAAATCGACGTGGAGGATGCCGCCGTTCACCGGGTGATGCTGCACCTCGCGCACCAGCGCGACCCGCTGTTGCAGATCTGCGGCCGGCGACGCGAAGCGGATGAGGTGCGATCCCTCGAGATTGGCGACGTGGGACGCGAAGTCCTTGCGGTCGACGGCGATCGGCATGGCGCTGCTCTTCGGGCCGTAGAAGACCGCGGGAACTTTGCCCGAGCGCCGCAGGCGGCGAGCTGCGCCCTTGCCGCGGTCGCTGCGAGCTTCGACGCTGAGGGTGATCTCTTCCATGGGCTACCTCCGGGCTCGCGTCAGATGAACAGCGAGCTGATCGGATTCTTCGTTGTGAATGCGACGAATGGCCTCGCCGATCAGATGCGCCACCGAGAGCACGACGACGTTCGGGAGCGCGCGCACCTCGTCCGCGCAGCGGGATGGTGTCGGTGACGACCAGCCGCTTGAGCGACGATGCCATTGAGGCGTTCGAGCGCACGCCCGGAAAGCACCGGATGCGTGCAGCACGCGATCACCTCTTGAGCGCCGGCCGCGCGGATCGCATCGGCTGCGGCCACGATCGTTCCGGCGGTGTCGACGATGTCGTCGATGATCACCGCGACCCGGCCGGTCACCTCGCCGATGATCTTCATCTCGGCGACCTCGTTGGCGGCGACGCGACGCTTGTCGATGATGGCGAGGTTGGCGTTCAACCGCTTCGCGAAGGCGCGCGCGCGCTCGACGCCGCCGGCGTCGGGCGAGACGACCGTGAGCGCCTCGCCGTCCTGCACCTGCTGGCGGATGTACGCGAGCAGGACCGGGGTCGCGTAGACGTTGTCCACGGGAATGTTGAAGAAGCCCTGGATCTGACCGGCGTGGAGATCCATCGTGAGGACGCGGGCGGCGCCCGCCGTGGTCATGAGGTCGGCGACGAGCTTGGCGCTGATCGGAACGCGTGGCGAGACTTTGCGGTCCTGGCGCGCGTAGCCGTAGTACGGCACGACGGCGGTGATGCGGCCCGCCGACGCGCGCTTCAGCGCGTCGAGCGTCAGCAGGAGCTCCATCAGGTGGTTGTTGGCCGGAGGGCAGGTCGATTGGATGACGAAGACGTCGCCGCCGCGGACGTTCTCGGTGATCTCGACTTGGGTCTCGCCGTCGCTGAAGCTTCCGAGCTCGGCGTTCGCGAGATCGGTGCTGAGGTAGTGCGCGATCTCGCGGGCGAGCTTCGGGTTCGAGCTCCCGGCGAAGATGATGACGTCGTCCTTTGCGCGCAGTGCCATTCAGCGTCCTTCGTTGCGTCGTGAACCCTCGCCGGAACCTTCGATAGCTGGGCGGGAAGGATTCGAACCTTCGTATACCGGATCCAAAGACCGGGGCCTTACCGCTTGGCGACCGCCCATCGACGTCGTTCGTCGCTCGCCGGCTGCGCGCCGCGCTATCCGATTCATGGGCGGTTCGCATGGCGGGCTCGGAACGGAAAGCGGCGAATACTAGGCGTAACCTCGCGTCGGGTCAACCGATCGGCCGGCCGGTGGCGCGAGGATCCGGACGCCACGCGTGCGTACGTCGCCGGTGTCGCTCCGGAAGGCCGTCGCGCGACCGCGCGCGGCGAGACCGACAGGGGAACGAGCCCGACGACGGCGGCACCGCTACCCGACATGACGGCGGCCGAGCGCGCCGGCCGCGAGAAGGCCGTCTTTGACCGCGCGATCTCGGGATGGGCCGGGAGCACGACGGTCTCGAGATCGTTCCGAGGAGCACGGGGTCGAGATCGATGGCGGTCGCCAAACGAGCTGGCTCTTCCGCGTCGGGGCGAAGCCGCCGGCATAAGCGCGAAAGGCCCAGGCCGTCGAAACCGCAATCGGAGGAAGTGCCACGATCAGCTCATGACCCGCCCATCCGGGAATCGGGTCGATGCGCTCTCCGATACCGCGGACCCGGGCGCATCCTCCGGTCAGGAAGAACGGGACGTCGGCACCGAGGGCGAGCGCCAGGTCGGCGAGGCGCCGCTCGGCACGTCGAGATCGAGCATCGTGTTCAGAGACTGGAGCACGGCTGCGGCGTCGCTGCTGCCGCCACCGAGACCGGCACCGGGAGGGATCTGCTTTTCGATGGCGATGTCGACGTCGGCGCCGACCTCGCACTCGGCGAGCAGCGCGTGCGCGGCACGCGCGGCGAGATTGGTGGCGTCGTTCGGGACACCGGGGTACCCGCACGAGACCGCGATCGCGTGTATCGCCGGCGGGAACTCGCGGATCGCCGTGATGGTGAGCCGATCGTAGAGGTCGATGGCGGCGAAAATCGAGTCGAGAAGATGGTAGCCGTCGGCGCGACGCCCGACGATGCGCAGACAGAGATTGACTCTTCGCGGGTGCGCTGCACATCACGGTCAACGTGGAAGACGCGAGTCGTCATGCGCGATGTTCGCAAGCATGGTTTCACCTTGATCTGCCAGGGTCAATGTGACAGAAGCTCGCGCGCATGGAGGTGTTCGAGCGCGTCGCCCGCGCTGCAGTCAGCGAGGCGAGCGCGATGCTGCGTGCGACCTGGCGTGATGCCAAGACGATTCGGCACAAGGGCGCCGTCGACATCGTCACCGAGACGGACCATGCGATCGAAGCCGGCGGTCATCGCTCGGCTCACCGCGGCGCTTTCCGGATCATCTGATCATCGCCGAGGAGTCCAGCGCTCGCGAGACGCATTGCTGCGCCCGCCGCTCGATCGCTGGTACGTCTGGTACCTCGACCCGTTGGATGGCACGACGAACTTCGCGCACGCCTATCCCGCATTTCGCGGTGTCGCTGGCGCTCGGCGCGGGCACGGCGATCTGAGCTCGGCGATCGTTCACGATCCGATTCGCGACGAGACGTTCGTGGCCGAGCGTGGCCGTGGCGCGACGTTGAACGACGAGCCGATCGCGGTCTCGTCCGGTCCGGCGCTCGACGATGCGCTCCTCGCGACCGGGTTCCCATACGATCGCCGCGAGCACCTCGATCTCTACCTCGGGTTCTTCGCCGATTTCGTGCGGCGCGCGCAGGGCGTGCGCCGCAACGGCTCGGCGGCTCTGGACCTCTGCTACGTCGGCGTGCGGTCGGCTCGACGGCGTTCTGGGAGTGGAAGCTCCGTCCGTGGGATACGGCGGCCGGCGATGCTCGTCGCCGCGAAGCTGCGAGGCGCCGTCAGCGACTTTCGTGGCGCCCCGTTCGACCTCTTCGGCTCGCAGACGCTCGCGAGCAACGGTCGCCTGCATGCGTGCCATGGTCCGCGTCCTGACCGCCCGCCTGGAGGCGATTGATCGCGCGGCGGCCGAAGGACGCTTTGGACTCGCCGACGCGCTCGTGACTCCCGACGAACCGGCAGGCGCATCGTTCTGGGTGACGCTGGCCTTCATCGTCCTCACGGCCGGTGGCGACGGCGCTTGGGCGGCGTCGTCGGTGACGCTGCGCCGGCGCTGGGATGCGGCGCTGCTGAACTACTTCGTGGCGCTCGGCGCCGGGTTCATGCTGGCCGCGGCCGTGCTCGAAATGATGCCGGTGAGCGCCGCGATGACCTCGACTGGCCGCCGTTCTTGGTCCTGAGCGGATATCTGCTCGATCCACCTCGTCGAGCACACGGTCGTGCGGCATTTTCACTTCGGCGAGGAGACGCACCCGGAGCACGTCGGGCGTGGGTGTCGGAGTCTCGGCGCTCGTGGGACTCTCGATCCACAGTTTCTTCGACGGCATCTCCGTCGCGTCGGGATTCGTGATCAGTCCGCGGCTCGGCTTGCTGCTCTTCATCGCGATCATCCTTCACAAGGCGCCCGAGGGATTCACGATCGCGTCGATCATGCTCGCCGGTGGGTACTCGCGGCCGACGGCGCAGCTGTCGTCGATCGCGGTCGGGGCGCGCCGGGATCCTGGGCGCGGTCGCGATGTACCCGCTGCAGGCCTTCGTCGGAGAAGGGCTGGCGTTCTCGGCTGGAGTGACGCTGTACGTCGCGGCATCGGATCTCATTCCCGAGGTGAACCGCAGCGAACGAGGTCGGCAGGTCGCCGTGATGGTCTTCGTCGGGGTGCTGCTGTACTACGTCGCCGAACAGGTCATCGAAGCGCATCGGCCTTTGAGGCACGCGTGCGTTGACCCGCTCTCGGAGCGCGTGGTACCGAGCGTCCCGCGTGCCCCCGTAGTGAAAGGACATCACGAGGGTCTCCGGAACCCTAAGTCCCAGTTCGATTCTGGGCGGGGGCATTCTTCCCGGCGTCGCGTCGACTGGACGAGTTATCCACAGCGGCGACTAGCGCCGGAATCCAGCGACCGAGACGGCTGCGTCAGACGTGCGTCACGTCGATGCGACGAGTCTGCGGTGTCGGGGATAAACCTAGATATCTCAGGTGATTGACCTGAGATCCATCGGAAGGTTTCCCGAGGATGCTTCAGCGGCCTGCTGATTGTCGTCATGCCAAGTTATTGATTCTACAGGACGATGCTCATCAACAAGTTATCCACACCATCGGCGTGCGGAAACCGTCCTCAGCCCGTCGCTCGCATCTCCTTCTGATTGCGGGCGATGACGACGGTGAAGAGCGAGCGCGGTGACGTCTTGAACTGACGCTCGATGGCGACCGGTGCCCCGTTGAACATGTCGACCAGCCGGAGCGTGGTTCGCCAGCCGAGCTTGCGCGTCACGGGATCGGCCATCTCGACGAGCGATCCGATGATGGGACGCTCGCTTCGGAAGTGATTGATGATGACGAGGGTCCCGTTGGGACGCAGGACGCGCCGCGCTTCTTCGAGGAGCCTGGTTGCATCCGGGACCACGCTCACGACGTGGAACGCCATCACGTAGTCGAAGCTGTCGTCGGGGAAGCCGAGATTCAGCGCGTCCATCTGGCGCAACGTGATGTGTCGCCAGCCCTGCTCGCCGGATCTTCTCGTCCGCCTGGTCCAGCATGTCCTGCGCCAGATCGATGCCGACGACGTCGCAGTGCGTGGGGTACGCGCTCAGCGACAGGCCGGTGCCGACGCCCGACCTCGAGCACGCGCGCGCCTGGCTCGGATGTGCAGCGATTTGATGACGCTGGCGATCCGCGGGAAGAAGATGCGCTGGAAGATCATGTCGTAGAGGTGCGAGAATTCCGCGTAGATCTTGCTTCGGTGCGGATCGGACGATCCGCGTTGCGCTCCATTGCGCTGACCCGCCATGCGCCCCCTTCGCGAACTACCGAGACCGAAGGCGAATCGAGCTCCGGTCTCGAAACCTCGATACCAGATGCTTGACCGATTGCGTCGTCAGGCCGCGGTGGAGCCCCGAAGCTGCCGCTTGAACGACACGATGTCGCGTTTGCGAAACCGCCACTGCCGACCCTGCTTGAACGCCGGCAAGAGATGCTTGCGGGCGAACTCGTTGACCGTATCGGGGCTGACGTCGAGTATCTGCGCCACCTCTTTGCTGTTCAGGTAGATGTCGTCCCGGTCGAGCATCGAGTGTGTGCGCTCCGATGGATTGGAATGGGCGCTGCATACCACGTCGCCAAAAATGAGGTCAAGCTGATGGCACCCTCGGTGCGCGTCAGGGCTCACAGAAATCCATGCTATTTCAAGCTGGTTGCGGCCGGATGATCAAATGCTGATGGTGGTGAGTCGGCGTCGGCTGAGCATGAAGTCGTACACGATTCGGGTGCAGATCACGGCGGTGAAGACCGACGTGCACGAGGCCGATGCAGAGCGTGACGGCGAAGCCCTTCACCGGACCCGACCCGAACTGGAAAGGATCAAGCCCGAGATGAACGTCGTGATGTTGGAATCGAGAATGGCCGGCAGCGCCCGCTCGTAGCCGGCTTCGATCGCGGCGCGCACGCTCTTGCCGAGACGAAGCTCTTCCCGGATGCGTTCGTTGATGAGGACGTTGGCGTCGACGGCCATCCCCAGCGTCAACACGAGACCGGCGATCCCCGGCAAGCGTCACCGTCGCCTCGAGGGCGGCCAGTGCGGCGAGGATGAAGACGACGTTGAGCAGCAGCGCGCGCATCGGCCAGCAATCCAGCGCCCCGGTAGTAGACCAGCATGAACAGAGGATCACGAGTCGCGCCGCCGACGGCGAACGAGACCATGCCCTGATGGATCGAGTCGCGGCCGAGCGTCGGACCCACCGTCCGTTCTTCGGCTAGGGTCACGGGTGCCGGGAGCGCGCGCCGCGCGCAGGACGATCGCGAGATCGCGCGCCTCTCGGAGATCGAAGTTCCCGGTGATCGATGCGCGGCCGCCGCCGATACGCTCGCGGATGACCGGCGCGGATTTGACCTTGCCGTCGAGCACGATGGCGAGCTGCCGGTTCACGTTGGCCGCCGTCAGGTCCTCGAAGAGCTTCGGCGCCTCGGCTGTTCAGCATCAAGCTCGACGTAGGGGCCTTCCATCTGCGTCGACGGACGCACGCGCGCGTCGGCGATGACCTCTCCGGTCATCAAGGTCTTGCGCTCGAGGGTATACGGTAACCTTGCTGTTCATCTGCCCCGAGACGGGATCGCGCTCCTCTCCGGGAGCACCTCGGTGCCGGCCGAGGGTTTGGTGGGAGTCGGCCCCGCCGGCGACCAGCTTGAACTCCAGCACGGCGGTCTTGCCGATCAGATCCTTGGCGCGTTGCGGGTCCTGGATGCCCGGCAGTTGGACGAGGATGCCGTCTGCTCCGCTGCGCTGAATCACGGGCTCACGGACGCCGAACTGATCGATGCGGTTGCGAATCGTCTCGATGGATTGGTCGACGGCGAACTCGCGGATGCGTCGTTCCTCGCGATCCTCGAAGCCGAGGACCGTATCGCCCGGCTGCGCCGCCGGATCCGACGCGGCCACGAGCACCGGAAACTGGTTCTTCAGGAGGTCCGGAGAGCGCGGAGCTCTTGCTGGCATCCCGCAGCTGGAGATGGACGCGCTTGCCGACGCGCTCGAGCTTGCTGGTCGGGAATCTGCGCCTCGGTGAGCTCGCGCTTCAGGTCCTCCATGGTCCCGTTGAGCGCCGTCTCGACCGCCTTGTCGCCCTCCACCTGCAGGATCAGGTGAATGCCGCCCTGGAGGTCGAGTCCGAGCCGGAGCGGCTTCGCGCGGCAGGATGGATCGGCCACCAGGTCGGAACGCGTCGTCAGTACGGGCAAGCAGATAGACGCTGCTCGCCAGGAGCAACACGACCACCAGGATGCACGCGATAGCCGAGCTTCATGCCTTCTCCTTCTCTTTCTCGCTCGCTCGGCGCGCGCCGCGTAGGACGCTCGCGACCTGATCGCGATCCAGCCGAATCCGGACGTTGGGCGGCGATCTCCACCGTCAGGATCTTGTCGGCGATCGCTTGGATACGGCCGTGGATGCCGCCGTGCGTGACGACGTCGTCGCCGCGCTTCAGATTCTGCACCATGGTCTCATGCTCGCGCGCGCGCTTCTGCTGCGGCCGGATCATGAGGAAGTAGAGGATGACGAACATGAGGGCGATCGGCATGCAGATTCACGAGCGGGCCCGGTCCTGCCGCCCCACCGCCCGCGCCTTGCGCCCACGCTATGCCGTCCATGTGGCGCTCCTCCCGTTGGGTCGAATCGTGCTCCAGAACGGACGTCGCCGCAAGCGCCGCGAACGCGTTCGTCGCGATAGCCGCCCGCATCCGTGCCATCAGGCGTCTCGTAGTAGGTCACGTTGTGAAGGGTGTTCAAGGTGACGGCAAGCGGCTCGCGCGCCATGAGCAGGTGGCGCAAATACGCCCGCGGCTGAAGTGGCGTACAGGTGTAGCAGTCGCAGGCCTCGTCGCACGGGCGCGGGTCCGCGACGTGGCAGGCATGGCGGATCACGAGCGGGCCGTGACTGGTGAAAAGCGTGCCGTTGCTGCGCGAGGCGGGTCGGTAGGACGCAGTCGAAGAGATCGATGCCGGCGCCGACCAGCTGGACGCAGGTCGGCAGGAGTTCCGGCGCCCATGAAGTACCGCGGCTGCTCCGCGGGAGATGGGGCGTCGTCGCGGCGGCGACCCGCCACGTCTCGGGTCGCGGCTCTCCCACGGACAGTCCGCCGAGCGCATAGCCGTCGAATCCGAGGCCGACCATGGCGCGGGCGCTCTCGAGCGCGCAGATCGAGGTGCGTGCCGCCCTGCACGATGCCGAAGACGGCCTGATCGGCTCGAGA
>ERZ1370068.1172-contig-1107_pt1 | contig 50934 bp, 60 predicted proteins | sample MGYA00561227_ERZ1370068 | MGnify/ENA primary metagenome ERZ1370068 (study PRJEB38410, sample SAMEA6850437) | metagenome | study: Metagenomic assessment of the ecological functions of the soil: analysis of the soil microbiota associated with the... | reverse complement strand
TTATTACTTCGTTCGGTTACGTATTGCTTCCTTGGCGGAAGGCCAGGCACGCCTCCCCTAGATGATCGGGCGGACCGTGCCGTTCGTCGCGATGCGCAGCGCACGGCGCGGGGAGGGATCGTAGACCCTCGACCTGGAAGTCCCGGTGGGGGGCGCCGCCCAGCGCTGCGCTGCTGGGTGCCGTTCCCCGGCGACGACATCCCGCCGCCGAGAGGACCCGCCGCTGGATGCTGCCCTTCGAAGGCGGCCACCTGTGATTCGAGGCCAGGCGTCCGTGTGGGGGAATTTACCGATGATCGTGCTGTACCGCTACTTGCTGCCGACGCGACTCCCTTCGGCGGTGGCGGATGAAGAAGATCGCACCGTCCCCTTGGTGTTGGTCAGCTCACAGGTGGTGCCGGACTTGGGTCACCCGATGAACCGGTACGTCTGCCGGAATGCCTGGCGCGCAGCGCACTCGCCGTCGTCGCCTGGGCTTGGACGAAGACGATTTCGAGTCGTCGTAGTCGACCAGCAACCAGGTGACGAATGCCGCGCGACTGCGAGCGCGATCACCGCGCCCGCGCGCGGCGGGCCGTCGAAACGGCGCGCACGGGTTTCCGGTGTGGCCGGCGGGTTGCCGGATACCAGGCGTGGTCATATAGGGGTCATCGGCGGCGGGACTAGGAAATCGGGACCCTGGCCCGCCCTGCATACGCCGTAGGGCGTCGCCGCGGGCCGCCGCGGGGCGGACTGGGCTGGGCGATCGACGCGCCGCCCACCACCCGGCCCACGATCCGGCCGCTGCCGGACACGAACAGAGTCTCGGGGATCCCCGACAGGTCGAGGCTCGCCCGCTGACCGTCTTTACAATATGCGCCGACGACCGGGAACTCATTCCGCCAGTCTGGTCGGTGAAGACGCGGGCCGAGTCCGCCAGCTCACTTCACGCTCAATCAGGTAGAGGACCCCGCGCGGCCCCACCGCTTCCCACTCGGCCTGCAGCAGCCGGGCCTCGGGACCGCAGAACTGGCATTTCGAGTTGAACGCGGTCAGCACCGTCGGCGTGCCGCGCAGCTCCTTGCTGTCAGGGTCCAGGTTGAGCGCGGGGCCGAGCTTCTTGCTCAACTTTGCGGAGGCAGCGCCCCTTGCGATGCCGGGGCGGGTGGGGCCGAACCGGTCGCCGGGGCGCTCGCCCGGGCGGCCGCGCCGCCGTACTGCGCGGATTCGCGCCGCCTCTCCCCTCGGCCTGGTTGACCGGCGAGGTGCCGTGCGACGGGCGGAGTTCGGCCTGCATTAATTCAAATCCTCTGGGCGGACTCGTCGTCGCCGGTCAGCAACTTCCACGCCCACCACGGCGGCTCCCGCCAGGAAGACGCGTGCGATCGCCAGCCGATCGTCTCGCGCCGGCCAAGTGGTCGTTTGAATCATCGGAAGCGGTGGCGCGGCCGTGGGCCACGCAGCTCGCGAGGGAAATTCCGCTGACCCGCTTCAGCATATATAGACTTATCGCCAGTCGCGCCGGTACCGGGGAGCCGTGCGACAACCGTATCCGCGGCCGCGGTGGTGGCTCTGTTATCACCGGGCTTCTGTTGGGGGTACTCAGACCGGGAGGGGGTTTCGTTTTGAGCGTTTTTCTTGGCGCGGCGCGGGCTTTATTCGTGGCCTGGCGCTGGCTTCCATCTTCGTCGCGCGTCGGCGGCCTCGGCCCGCTCCGACGTTTCTAGACGGAATCAACGTCTCAGCTGCCGGCCAGGATGGCTTCGCGCCCAAGATTGCGGAGGACGGCGCGAGGGAACGTGTACGCCGCCTGGACCCTCCGGTGGAACAAAAGCCGGATCGAGTGACTAAGCGCGCACCCCCGCCGGCGCCTGGAGCGCGCCGGAGGCCAGCCTGTCCGAAACCAGGCGGGACGCTTCCGGGGCGGCGATCGCCAGCGGCGCGGCAGGGCGGCATAATTTAGCGCCGGACCCGCTCCACGGCGGGTCCAGCCTGCATCCAGGCGGCCTTCAGGCCAGCCGGCGCGGCAACTGCCGCCAGTGCGATGTCGGCCTCCGGCGTGCTTCCAGCGCCCCCGACGTGTCGATGGACAACAACAGCAAGAGGCTGGTGATGCGGCAGCAGTTCGACCGAAACGCCGAGGCATCATAATCCGCCGGGTCAGGCGGCGATCCGCAGCGCGGGCGCGGGTGGCGGTACGTTCGGCGCCACCTCGACAGCTTTCCGCCGGCGGCAGCCCGACGCGTTCGGAGCCGCGCGCCGAGGCGCAGGACCGGACGCCGACGGCTGGCGCGGCGGTCTGCTGGACACGCTCCGACGGCGCGAACTCTGCGCGTCACACTGCTCGCGGCGCCGCGACGTGATCCGGCTTCGTGCGACGCCAAGGCCGCCACGCCAGACCCGCGTCACGATGGTGCCGGCCTACCGGCGCCTGCACGGTGGAGCACCAACCGCCAGCACGCTGCGGGCCTGCGACTGCCCGTCCTGCGGCCCGCCGATCGATCGGCGCTCCGGCCGTGCGCTGACCACCGGCACGCCCCGACGCCAGCGCGCGACGGCGGCCAACATGAACGGCCCGAACGGTGCGCGTACGTCGCTGATCCCCGGACAACGCCGCGACGGAGGCCGGACGAAGTCCGACGTGCGCGTGATCGTGGTGCACGTCGAACGGACGTCCGCGACGGCATCCGCCGTCCTGCCCGCGACTTGGCGCCAGGCAAGCGGCGTCCCGGTCCGCCACGCATGGTTCAAGATCACCGACCAGTCTGAACTCCGACGAGGCGCGCGAGCCGGGCACCACGCAGTGCCGCCCACGGTTCGAGTTCCCGGTTCGACTGCGTGACGACCGCGTCTCGACCACGATCGGCGAGCCAGTGCGACCTCAGCACGACGGCCAACGCGATCACACTGCCCGGCGCGGTCGTCGAGCAGCCGCCGGGCGATGTGGGCCATCGGCCAGCGTCGAGATCCGGGACGCCGGCCCCAACGGGGCACTCGCAGTACGACGAGTGCCTGCCCGCCGACCTGCGGCGACGGCGACGAGACCACCTACCTCGGAGCCAGGCAGTCTTTCGTCCCCAGGACCCGCACGAACCAGCTGCAGCTCCCGAGGGGGCGCCGGCCACCGGCGCCCCTTCGCTGATCCTGGAGACAGCCCGATCCCGGCGGCCGCCATCGGGGCGGCGAAAGGGGGCGCCATGCTACGTCCCGACGCGCCAACGGGCAATCGACCGGCGCTCGTTTTCTCGTTGAACCTCCCTGCCTGTGCAGTGCAGGCCTACACGGGGTGCTATGGCTCGCGGAGAAGTTCGAATCGCGGTGACGCTGGCTTGCGAGGAGCAAGCGCCGCAACTATCCGGCCGACAAGAACCGGCGCAACGACCCGGAGCGCATCGAGATGCGCAAGTACTCGCCGCTGGTGCGGGCTGTCACACCCCGCACAAGGAAAACGCGCTGAGGACTGCGAAATCACCTTCGGTATGGCACGTACGCGTCAGAAGTCCAAGCAGCGCAAGGCCAAGCAGGCCTTGAGCAGGAGCAGCGAGACTGCCGGCACGCCCCGCCCCCAAGGACGCGTCGCCCGCGCGGTCGACGAGCCGATCGCCCAGCCATCGGACGCCGGTCGCGCCGAGGGCGCCCGCGCCGCCGAGGCGCCGGCGATGCCGTAGCCGAGGAAGCATCGCAGCCGGCAGCGCTCGCGCGGCGCCGGACGAGCTGCCCCCGAGAAGGAGCGTCACGCGAAGAAGGCTCCCGCCCGCAGGCCCAGAGCGCCGCCCAGGCGGAGAAGCCGGCGCCCGCGCGTGCCCGGCCGAGGCGCCCGGCCGCGCCGCCGCAGGATCGCGTGCTTCGCCTTCTTCGTCCAGCGTCTGGGCCGAGCTGCAGCGCGTCCAGTGGCCGGACCGCAACCACAGGTCACCCAGGCGACGGCCGTGGCCAGGTCGTCGTCTTCCGCTTCCTCGCCGGCCTGCTACCTGGCCCTGTGGGACTGCAGTCTTCAGCCAACTCGTTGAAAGCCCTTCTATGAGGGAAGGCTGGCGCGTAGATGTTCCGCTGGTACGTCATCAACACCTACTCCGGGCACGAGAACAAGGTCAAGCAGAACCTCGAGCACCGCGTCGCAGTCGATGAGCCAGGCCGCGCCGTGCGCCAGGTCGTCGTCCCGACCGAGCACGGTGCTCGGAGATGAAGGACGGCCAGAAGGTCACCGTCGAGAAGCGCACGATGCCCGGCTACGTGCTCGTGAACATGGAGCTCAACGACGACTCGTGGCCGCTGGTCAAGAACACGCCCGGCGTGACCGGCTTCGTCGGCGCGTCGCAACGAGCCGGTCCCGCTGACGCCAGCCCGAGGTCGACCGCCTGCTGCACCGCGAGATCGCCGAGCGGCCGCGCACCCGCGCCCAGTTCTCGATCGGCGAGTCCGTCAAGGTGATCTCCGGCCCGCTGTCCGACTTCTCCGGCGAGATCGCCGAGATCAACGAGGACGCCGCCAAGCTCAAGGTCCTGGTCTCGATCTTCGGCCGCGAGACCCCGGTCGAGGTCGGCTACGACCAGGTCAAGAAGATCTGTAGCCGGCAGCGGCACCCTCAACGACGCTCATGGCACAAGAAAGTCCTCACGCACGATCAAGCTGCAGGTCCCGGCGGGCGGCCAAGCGCCGGCGCCGCCGGTCGGCCCTGCCCTGGGCCAGCACGGCGTCAACATCATGGAGTTCTGCAAGGCGTTCAACGCCGCAGACCCAGCAGCGACAGCCGGGCACGATCATCCCGGTCGAGATCACGGTCTACGAGGACCGCTCGTTCACCTTCATCACCAAGACGCCGCCGGCCGCCGGTGCTCGATCAAGCAGGCGATCGGCATCGAGAAGGGCTCCGGCGAGCCGCAACCGCGAGAAGGTCGGCACGATCACCCGCGACCAGGTCCGCGAGATCGCCGAGACGAAGCTGCCCGACCTGAACGCCAACGACGTCGATCAGGCGGCGAAGATCATCGAGGGCACCGCCCGCTCGATGGGCGTGGAGGTGGTGGCTGACGATGGCCAAGCACGGCAAGCGCTACCGCCAGCTGCGCGAGCGAAGGTCGACCGCGAGCACGAGTACGCGCCGGCCGAGGCCGATCGCGCATCGTCAAGGAGCTCAAGCGCGCGAAGTTCGACGAGACGGTCGAGGTCCACGTGCGCACTGGGCGTCAACGTCCGCCACGCCGACGAGCAGCTGCGCGGGCACCATCGCGCCTGCCGCACGGCCTCGGCAAGGAGCGTCACGGTGGCCGTGTTCGCCAAGGGCGACAAGGCCGCGCGAGGCCGAGGAGGCCGGCGCCGACTTCGTCGGCGCCGAGGACCTCGCCGAGCGCATCGAGGGCGGCTTCACCGACTTCGACGTCGCCATCGCGACGCCGGACATGATGCCGGTCGTCGGCCGCCTCGGGCCGCATCCTCGGCCCGCAGGGCAAGATGCCCAACCCCAAGGTCGGCACCGTCACCGATGGACGTCGGCAAGGCCGTCGAGCGAGTCCAAGGCCGGCAAGGTCGAGTACCGCACCGACCGCACCGGCGATCGTCCACCTCGTCGATCGGCAAGACGTCGTTCGACGAGCGCGCGCCTGCTCGAGAACTACGCGGCGCGTCATCGAGGAGCTCGTCCGCGCCAAGCCCGCCGCCGCGAAGGGCCGCTACCTCGCGCTCGGTCACCATGGCCTCGACGATGGGCCCGCGCGTCAAGGTCGACCCGACCCGCACCAGGGACCTGTTGGAGGCGACCCAGAAGCGGCGGCCACGGGCGCTGGCCGCGCTTGTCATTACAATCTGACCGGCCAGACAGACCTTGAGCTCGTACGCCGGAGACGACCGGCAGCCGCGCGGCGCTAAGCCCGGTCAGGTGGGAGCAGCCGGAATCCACTCCAGCTGAAGCCCGCCTGCGCGCGGGCTTTTTCGATCCCCCGAGGAGCACCCGTGAAGAAGAGCCAGAAGAGAGAGCGAGGTGGTCGAGCAGATCGCCGCCCAGATCCGGGAGGCGGACGCCGTCTCACGCGGTCGACTACCGCGGCCTGAGCGATCACCGCGGGCGGCCGAGCTGCGCGCCGGGCCTGCGCGAGGCCGACGCCCGCTTCCGGGTCGTCAAGAACACCGCTCTCGCTGCGCGCGCTGCCGAGCAGGCCTGATGGCGCCGAGGCCCTGAAGCCCGTCGTCGGGGACGGGGCCCGACGGCGCTGACGTTCGTTGCTCAGGGGCGACGACCCCGCCTTGGCCGCGAAGGCGCTCGACCGCGTTCGCCCGCCAGGGCGCGGCTGCTCGAGTTCAGGGGCGGCCTGATGGAGCGACACGGTGCTTGACGGCGGACGACCTCCGCCAGCTCGCCCGGCTGCCCGGGCCGCGACCAGCTCAACGCCCAGCTGGCCGGCATCGTGGCCTCGCCCCTCACCGGGCTGGTCCGCGGGCTCGGCGCGGCTGCTCTCGGGAGTCTGGCGATCGCTCTGGGACAGAACCAGCCAACAGAAAGACCAAGAGGCTGCGGAATAGCCGTATGGCAACGAAGGTGAGCGCGCCGAGGACTGGATCGAGGAGCTGAAGAGCATCTCGGTGATGGAGCTCGCCGAGCGCATCAAAGGCGCTCGAGGAGGAGGTTCGGCGTGTCGGCGACCGCCGTCGCCGCCGCCGCGCCGGCCGCCGGCGCGAGCGGCGACGGCGACGGCGCCGGAGGAGGAGCAGACCGCGTTCGACGTCGTGCTCGACCGGCGCCGGCGACAAGAAGATCCAGGTGATCAAGGTCGTCCGCGCGCGGCCACCGGCCTCGGGCCTCAAGGAGGCCAAGGCGCTGGTCGACGAGGCGCCCCAAGCCTTCGTGAAGGAGGGCGTCGACAGGACGAGGCCGACAAGCTCGAGGGGCGAGCTCGAGGAGGCCGGGGCCAGTCGTAGAAGTCAAGGTCAATTAAGACGCCCAGCCTCAAGCAAGCAGCCGATAGCCACGAAAGTCGTTCATAGCCCCGACGCCCTGTCAGCGGGCGGTGGTCCTGTGGTACTATGCGCGGTCGCGCGCTAGGTTTGGCTGCCTGCTCTCGCCCAGACACTGCGTTATTCAGCCGTCCCGCCGACCATCTGAGGAGGCCACTGGCACCGTGTGGATCTCTGCCGCCTATCGCAAGGAGTTGCACCTTCCCGTTGAAAATGCACTAGAAGCTACCAAACCTGATCGACATCCAGCGCCGTTCCTCCGGTGGCTGTATCGGCCCGTCGAGGGAGGGCTGCCGCGAGACGATCGACGACATCTCGCCGATCGAGGACTACACCGGCAACCTCGCCGTGCGTGTTCGGCGAGTTCACGTTCGACGAGCCGGTCGCCTCGATCGACGAGTGCCGCGAGAAGGACCTCACCTACGCGCGCCCGCTGACCGTCACGGTCGCGTTCCAGCAACCGCGAGACGGGCGAGATCCGCGAGCAGTCGGTCTTCATGGGCGACTTCCCGTGGATGACCGAGCGCGGCACGTTCATCATCAACGGCACCGAGCGCGTCGTCGTGACGCAGCTCGTGCGCTCCCGGGCGCCTACGTGATGGAGCCCAAGGACCGCGAGAAGCAGGTCTTCATCGCGCAACCTGATGCCGGCCCGCGGCTCGTGGCTCGAGCTCGAGATCGACAAGAAGGGCCGCGTCTACGTCCGCATCGACCGCAAGCGCAAGCTGCCGGTCACCGTGCTGCTGCGCGCGATGGGCTACGTCGACGGACGAGGAGATCCTCGAGCTGTTCGACAACTCGGTCTACATCCGCAACACGATCGAGGCCGACACCGAGGTCACGCAGCTCCGAGGAGGGCGCGCTGATCGAGCTGTTCAAGAAGCAGCGCCCGGGCGAGCCGCCGTCGCGTCGACGCCGCGCGCAGCGCTGCTGCAACCAGCTCTTCTTCGATCCCAAGCGCTACGACCTCACGCGCGTCGGCCGCTACAAGCTGAACTCGCGCCTCGACCTCGACATCGACCTCGACACGCGCGTCCTCACCCACGACGACATCATCGCGCTGGTCAAGGAGCTGGTCGCGCTGCCCGAGCATCCTCGGCATCTCCGAGGAGCTCGACGAGGAGCCTCAAGGACTACGCCGCGGAGGCGCTGTCGCTGCCCGCGCGAGCCGGTCGACGAGCACCTCGACGAGTACGAGCACTTCGGCAACCGCCGTCTGCGCACCGTCGGCGAGCTGATCCAGGAGGCCTTCCGGATCGGCCTCTACCGGATGGAGCGCGTCGTCCGCGAGCGCCTCACCACCGAGGACGCGGACACGATCACGCCGCAGACGATCATCAACATCCGCCCGGTCGTCGCGGCGCTGAAGGAGTTCTTCGGCTCCTCGCCAGCTGTCGCAGTTCATGGACCAGACGAACTCGCTGGCCGGCCTCACCCACCGGCGCCGCCTGTCGGCGCTCGGCGCCGGCGGCCTGACGCGCGAGCGCGCGCCGATCGAGGTGCGCGACGTGCACCCGACCCACTACGGCCGCATGTGCCCGATCGAGACGCCGGAGGGCCCGAACATCGGCCTGATCGGCTCGCTCGTCCTCGCTACGCCGAGGTCTCCGAGCACGGCTTCGTCACGACGCCCTACCGCGTGGTCGAGGACGGCGTCGTCACCGACGAGATCGTCCACCTCGACGCGACCGCAGGAGGAGGAGCAGCGTGATCGCGCAGGCGAACGCCGCAGATCGACGCACGAAGCGGCAAGCTCAAGGGCCCGCAGGTCGCTCTGCCGCACGCGCGACGGCGAGCTACGTCACGGTCGCCGCCGAAGGACGTCGACCTGATGGACGTCTCGCCCGACGCAGATCTGGTCGGTGCGCGACGGCGCTGATCCCGTTCCTCGAGCACGACGACGCCAACCGCGCGCTGATGGGCTCGAACATGCAGCGCCAGGCGGTGCCGCTGCTGAAGACCGACGCCGCCGCTGATCGGCACCGGCATGGAGCGCCGCGCCGCGATCGACACCGGCGACGTGGTGCTCGCCGCGAACGACGGCGACGGTCGACCTACGTCGACGCCGAGCGCATCGTCGTCAGACCAAGGACGCGCAAGCGACGAGTACGAGCTGCAGAAGTTCATGCGCTCCAACCAGGGCACGCTGATCCACCAGCAAGCCGCTCGTCGACGCGCGGCGACAGCAGGTCAAGGCGGGCGACGTGCTCGCCGACGGCTCGTCGACCGACGGCGGCGAGATGGCGCTCGGCAAGAACCTGACTGGTCGCCTTCATGTCCTGGGAGGGCTACAACTTCGAGGACGCGATCATCCTCTCGCGAGCGCCTGGTCAAGGACGACGAGCTCACCTCGATCCACATCGAGGAGTACGAGATCGACGCCCGCACGACCAAGCTGGGCGACGAGGAGATCACGCGCGACATCCCGAACCGCTCCGAGGAGTCGCTGCGCAACCTCGACGAGCGCGGCATCGTCCGCATCGGCGCCGAGGTCGGCTCGGGCGACCTGCTGGTCGGCAAGGTCACGCCGAAGGGCGAGACCGAGCTGACCGCCGAGGAGAAGCTGATCCGCGCGATCTTCAAGGAGAAGGCGCGCGAGGTCCGCGACACCTCGCTGAAGGTGCCGCACGGCGAGGGCGGCGTCGTGATCGACGTCAAGACCTTCTCGCCGCGACGCCGGCGACGACCTGCCGCCGGGCGTCAACGACCTGGTGCGCGTGTACGTCGCAAGCAAGCGCAAGATCGCCGAGGGCGACAAGCTCGCCGGCCGCCACGGCAACAAGGGCGTGATCTCGAAGATCGTGCCCGAGGAGGACATGCCGTTCCTGGAGGACGGCACGCCCGTCGACGTGATCCTCAACCCGCTCGGCGTGCCGAGCCGGATGAACATCGGCCAGATCCTCGAGACGCACCTCGGGTGGGTCGCCGCGCAACGGCTGGTACGACGACGGCTCCGAGGCCTACAAGGACGCGCCACGGCGAACGGCGACGGCGCGTCTACGTCGCGACGCCGGTCTTCGACGGCGCGACGCGTCGAGGACGTCGACGACGCGCTCGTGCAGTGGCAGGAGGAGCACGCCGAGGCGCGGCATCACGCTTGGACATCGACAGACGAGCGCCGCGCGGGCGAGCAGGCGCTCGGGCAAGGTGCAGCTCTTCAACGGCCGCACCGGCGAGCCGTTCGAGAAGCAGGTGACCGTCGGCTACATGTACATCCTGAAGCTGCTGCACCTCGTCGACGACAAGATCCACGCGCGCTCGACCGGCCCGTACTCGCTCGTCACCCAGCAGCCGCTGGGCGGCAAGGCGCAGTTCGGCGGCCAGCGCTTCGGCGAGATGGAGGTGTGGGCGCTCGAGGCCTACGGCGCCGCCTACACGCTGCAGGAGATGCTCACGATCAAGTCCGACGACACGGTCGGGCGCGTGAAGGCCTACGAGGCGATCGTCAAGGGCGAGAACATCGCCGAGCCGTCGATCCCCGAGTCCTTCAAGGTGCTGCTGAAGGAGATGCAGTCGCCTGGCGCTCGACGTCAACGTCGTCTCCGAGGAGGGCACGCGACGTCGAGATGCGCGACGAGGACGACGACCTGCTGCGCGCCGCCGAGGAGCTCGGCATCGACCTCTCCGGCGTGCGCGCCGACCGGACGGCAGCCGACGGAGCCGCGGACGAGCGCCGAGGACAGGTCGGAGGCCGAGGGCGAGGCGAGCGAGCCGAGCGGCGCCGAGCGCCGAGGAGCGAGACGGAGACGCGGACTGAGGAGCCGCGCGACGGATCACGAGAGCCGAGCCGACTCGGCGACGGCAGAAGGAACCATGTGATCGACATCAACAACTTCGACGCGATCGAGATCGGCCTCGCCTCCTCGAAGCAGATCCGCAGCTGGAGCTCGGGCGAGGTCACCAAGCCCGAGACGATCAACTACCGGACGCTCGAAGCCGGAGAAGGACGGGCTCTTCTGCGAGCGCATCTTCGGTCCGACCAAGGACTGGGAGTGCTACTGCGGCAAGTACAAGCGCGTCCGCTACAAGGGCATCGTCTGCGAGCGCTGCGGCGTCGAGGTGACGCGCTCGAAGGTCCGCCGCGAGCGCATGGGCCACATCGACCTCGCCGCCCCGGTCTCGCCACATCTGGTTCTTCAAGGGCGTCCCGAGCCGGATCGGCTACCTGCTCGACATGGCGCCGAAGGAGCTCGAGAAGGTCCTCTACTTCGCCGCCTCGATCGTCACCTGGGTCGACGAGGAGGCCCGCGCGAAGGACCTGCGAAGCTCGAGAAGGAGGTCAACAAGGTCGCTCGACGCCTACGCGGCCGAGCAGCGAGCAGCGCACTGCTGGAGCTGCGCGAGTCGCTCGAGCGCCGCGATCGAGTACCTCGAGACGCGGCAACCAGACCGGCTTCGACGACGAGGACCACCTGTGGGCCGACGCGCCTCGACGTCAACGTCGAAGAAGCTCGACGACGACGAGCCGCGAGAAGCTGCATGAAGGACGCTGCGCAAGGCCGTTCGAGGCCGGACATCGCCGACACCGAGGCCTACCATCGAGGACGCCGCCGAGCGCATGCGCGAGGTCTGGGAGATCTTCAGGAGATGAAGCCGAAGGACGTCGATCAACGACGAGACGCTCTTCCGCGAGCTCAAGGACCGCTTCGGCTCCCCGTTCGGCTGGGGCGAGTACTTCCGCGGCGGCATGGGCGCCGGAGTCGATCCGCGACCTGCTCGAGCAGGTCGACCTCGAGGCCGAGGCGAGCGAGCTCGAGGAGCACGATCAAGACGCTCGAAGGGCCAGAAGCAGAGCCCGCGCGGTCAAGCGCCTGAAGGTCGTCTCGGCGCTTCCTCAACTCCGAGCAACCAGCCGGAGTGGATGATCCTCGAGGCCGTGCCGGTGATCCCGCCGGAGCTGCGCCCGATGGTGCAGCTCGACGGCGGCCGCTTCGCCACCTCCGACCTCAACGACCTCTACCGCCGCGTGATCAACCGCAACAACCGGCTCAAGCGGCTGCTCGACCTCGGCGCGCCGGAGATCATCGTCAACAACGAGAAGCGGATGCTGCAGGAGGCCGTCGACGCGCTGTTCGACAACGGCCGCCGCGGCCGGCCCGTCACCGGCCCGGGCAACCGCGCCGCTGAAGTCGCTGTCGCGACATGCTCAAGGGCAAGCAGGGCCGCTTCCGCCAGAACCTGCTCGGCAAGCGCGTCGACTACTCGGGCCGCTCGGTGATCGTCGCCGGCCCGAGCCTGAAGCTGCACCAGTGCGGCCTGCCGAAGCTGATGGCGCTCGAGCTGTTCAAGCCGTTCATCATGGCGCGGCTCGTCGAGCGCAAGGCCGTCCAGAACATCAAGGCGGCCAAGAAGATGGTCGACTCGATGATCCCGGAGGTCTGGGACGTGCTCGAGGAGGTCATCCACGAGCACCCGGTGCTGCTCAACCGCGCGCCGACGCTGCACCGCCTCGGCATCCAGGCGTTCGAGCCGGTGCTGGTCGAGGGCAAGGCGATCCAGGTCCACCCGCTCGTCTGCCACGCGTTCAACGCCGACTTCGACGGCGACCAGATGGCCGTCCACCTGCCGCTCTCCGCGGAGGCGCAGGCCGAGGCGCGCATCCTGATGCTGTCGTCGAACAACATCCTCTCGCCCGGCGCACGGCGCGCCGCTGGCGACGCCGACGCAGGACATGGTGCTCGGCATCTACTACCTGACCTACGGGCCGGACGGCGAGCGAGCTGGCGGAGATCGACCCGGCGAGCACGAGGCGCACGGCCGCACGTGTTCCGCACCGCGCAGGAGGCCGAGCTCGCCTACGAGCACGGCATCGTCGAGCTGCACGACCTCGCGCGAGTACCGGCGCCGGGCCGTGAGCGAGCACATCCTGACGACGGTCGGGCGCATCATCTTCAACGACCGCGATCGAGCGCGCGCTCGAGGAGACGCTCGGCGACGAGTTCGACCGCCGAGCGTACGAGTTCGTCAACCAGCACGCTGAAGAAGCGCGACATCGACGACAGTTCGTCGACGACGCTGGTGCAGCGCCTACGGCGCGCCGGCGGTCGCGCTGGTGCTCGACGCCTTCAAGGACCTCGGCTTCCACTACGCGACGCCAGGCCGGCATCACGATCTCCAAGAACGACGTCGTCGTCGCCGCCCGAGCAAGGAGGAGATCCTCGACCAGGTACGAGGCGCGAGGTCAGCGAGATCAGGACCAGTACGACATGGGCCTGATCACCGCAGGAGGAGCGCCACGAGGCGGTCGTCGACCAGTGGACAGCGGCCACCGACGAGGTCGCCGAGGCGATGGAGGACAACCTCGACGAGCTGAACCCGATCTACATGATGGCCAACTCCGGTGCGCGCGGATCGTTCAAGCAGATCCGCCAGCTCGCCGGCATGCGCGGCCTGATGGCCAATCCGAAGGGCGAGATCATCGAGCGCCCGATCAAGGCCAACTTCATGGAGGGCCTGACGGTGCTCGAGTACTTCATCTCGACCCACGGCGCCCGCAAGGGCCTCGCCGACACGGCGCTCCGCACCGCCGACTCCGGGCTACCTGACCCGGCGTCTGGTCGACGTCGCGCAGGACGTGATCATCCGCGATCGAGGACTGCGAGCACGAAGGAGTTCATCGAGCTGCCGCTGCTCGAGCGACGACGGCGAGCTCAACGACGAACCTGATCGGGCGCATCGCGGCGAAGAAGTTCGCGACCAAGCGCGGCCGTGACGCTGCTCGAAGAGGGCCAGGAGATCGACGTGCGCCGAGCTCGCGGCGATCGCCGAGGCGCTTCGAGGACGACGAGGACGTCACGGTCCCGGTCCGCTCGGTGCTCAAGTGCGAGGCCGACGACCGGCGTGTGCCAGCGCGCTGCTACGGCGCGCGCGCTGGCGACCGGCAACGCTGGTCGAGATCGGCGACGCGGTCGGCATCATCGCCGCCCAGTCGATCGGCGAGCCGGGCACGCAGCTGACCATGCGGACGTTCCACACCGGCGGCGTCGCCGGCGCCGACATCACGCACGGCCTGCCGCGCGTCGTCGAGCTGTTCGAGGCGCGCAAGCCGAAGGGCCTGGCGAAGATCGCCGAGGTCGGCGGCACGGTCGACGGTCGAGGACGACCGACAAGGCGCGTCACGGTCGTCATCACCGACGACGAGCGGCGAGGAGCACCGTACACGTTCCCGCGCCGCACGCGCCTGTACGTCGAGCACGGCGAGAAGATCGAGGCCGGGCACGCAGCTCAACGAGGGCTCGCTCTACCCGGCACGAGCTGCTCGCGATCCGCGGCCGCACCGAGACCGAGCGTGTACCTCGTCAAGGAGGTGCAGGAGGTCTACAAGTCCCAGGGCGTGGACATCAACGACAAGCACATCGAGCTGATCGTGCGCCAGATGCTCAAGAAGGTGCGGGTCGACCAGAAGGGCGACACCGACCTGCCTGCCGGGCCAGTTCGTCGACCGCCACGAGCTGCAGCGCGATCAACGAGCGGTGATCGAGGCCAGAGGCGGCGAGCCGGCGCAGGCCGAGGAGGTCATCCTCGGGATCACCAAGGCCTCGCTCGGCGACCGACTCGTTCCTCTCGGCGGCCTCCTTCCAGGAGACGACGAAGGTGCTGACCGACGCCGCGCTCGAGGGCAAGATCGACCGCCTGCATCGGCCTGAAGGAGAACGTCATCATCGGCAAGCTGATCCCGGCCGCGACCGGCCTCAAGCACTACCGCGTCGCTCGAGATCGAGGCCCGTCGAGCCCGGCCCAGCGCCCCCGACGAGGAACCTCCTCGACGAGTGAAGAGCTCGCCGCCGAGCTCGGCACGGGCCGAGCGACGGCGACGACGCCACGCCGAGGCTGCGAGGGCTTCGCCCTTCGTTCGCCGACGAGCTCCGAGGAGCTCGCCCAGGAGATCGAGACAGGCGCCCCGACAGCGAGTCGGGACAAGCCGCACCCCGGTCACGGCTCCGGCACCTTCCGCGCACCGGCGCTGCGAGGATCGGCGCCGCCGCTTCACGTCGGGCCCGGCGCCTGCGCGAGCCTGACGCGTGCTCAGCTGGTTCGCGAGCCGTCGGGCGTGCCCTGGGGCACTCGCTGACGCGCACCGGCGACGGGCGGCGTGACCACCCGCGTGCGGCCGCCCGGCGGGCAGGCCGGCAGCGGCGGGGCGTCGGGCGCGTGCGGCCCGCCGCGCGCCCCCGCGGCTCGCGCGGCGGGCGCTTCGGCTCAGCGGCGCCAGCTGCAGTGGGTCCGCGGTCGCCCACCTCCGCGGGCGCCTCCTCGGTCTCCGGCGTCGGCTTGATCGGCCCACCGGAGCGGGTGGTGGAGCAGTCAGCCGCGACCGGGATCTTCAGGATCACCGCCAGGAAGAAGATCGGCCAGAAGCCCTGCACGCGGTTCAGTCTACTCCCGCGCGGAGGTGCCGGAAGACCGGCCTGGAGCGTAAGCGCTGCGCGCCCAGTCCACGAGCGCCTCGACCTGCGGGCCTCCTCGAGGCCACGGTCACGGAGATCCACAGGCACGAGCAGTGTGGGGGCGGTGCGCTCCTGCGCCCAGGCGTGGCAGCTCTCGTCAGGCGATCGGCGTCGATCCACGCCGGCGGCCGGGTGCCCGCGTATTCGCCGATCGGGCCGAGCTTCCAGTGGGAGGTGCCGAACCGCGCGTCTGGGCCGAAGGTGAGGAAGGGGAAGTTCGCCGGGGAGGCCGAGGATCGTGATCAGCTGGCCGTCGTTTGGCCCGGTCACTCCCCAGCCCGTCGCCCGCACGGTCGTAGTGCTCGGAGAGGCGCCGCAGCCGAGCCGCCGGCCTCGTCTGGGATGCAGTGAGCGACACCGTCGATCCAGATGCGAAGCTTGCCCGGGCGACTGATCGAGCGAGCCCTCGGATCCGAACAGGCTGACGACGCCACATCCACGTCGACCGCCAGCACCGGGCGTCCGCTGCCTTCCATCGGCTCAGCCTGGCGAGGAGCACCTTCGGCCGGCAGGGGGCGCCTGCGCCCAGGGCGAGCTCGGCGAAGTACATGACCGCGGTGACGATCCCGAAGAACGGCGCGAGCAGAGCGTTCGTGATGAGGCTCGACGAGGCCAGAGCCCGCGGGCTCGACGCGATGTCCGCAAGGAACAGCGAGCCGAGCACGCAGCCGCGCCAATCCGTTGAGGATGAGGACAAGCACGAGCACGCCGAACACCTGCCAGCCGTTGCCCGTGACAAGCTTGCGGCTGGCTGGAAGGAGTCCTCGGCTTTGACCCCTCGATCACGATGACTGGCGAGATCAGCGCCACATCGTGAAGAGTGAGCCCGGGACGACGAGCGGGATGAAGCCGCCGAGGATTCCCAGTGCGGCGAGAGAAGGCCGCCGCGAGCAGCGCCGGAACCGGAACCTGGCGCCGCCGACTCGAACATGGCGCCGAGGGCCCATTCTGCCCTTCCCCTGGAGGTTGCTCCGAACCCAGCCGCCTGCACGATATGCCCTCGAACCAGACCGTGGCGATGCCGACCCACCACCAGGCAGCGCGATGATCAGGCCGCTGATATTCGAGCTGGAGGACCCCGTTGATGACCGCGACCGGCAGGAACACCAGGAGCGCCGCGGGGATCAGGAGGAACGCCTGGTCGGTATGAATATGAACGTCACGGTCGGGCAATCGGAGATGTCAGGCTTCTTATCATCACGCGCTCGGCCACAGGCGCCGTAAACTACCAGCGCGGGCCAGGGCACCGCTACTATGCGCAGCCGTGCCGAATACGAATCAACTCGTCAGGAAGGGCCGCAAGCGCCCGAAGAAGAAGCTCGCCACGCCCGGCCTCAAGTCGGGCCAGGGCCGCAAGAAGAGCGTAGCCGCGCCACAGCGGCGCGGCGTCTGCACGCGCGTCTGCCACCGTACGCCGAAGAAGCCGAACTCGGCTCTGCGCAAGGTCGCCCGTGTGCGCCTGACCGAACGGCGATGGAGGTCACCGCCTACATCCCCGGCGAGGGCCACAACCTGCAGGAGCACTCGGTCGTGCTGGTCCGCGGCGGCCGCGTCAAGGACCTGCCGGGCGTCCGCTACAAGGTCGTCCGCGGGCACGCTCGACGCCGCCGGCGTCTCGCGACCGCAAGAAGGCCCGCTCGCAGTACGGCGTGAAGGCTACCTAGTAGTGCCGCGCCGCGCCGCAGCACACGATCCGGCCGGTCGAGCCGGACGCCCGTCACCGCAACCGCCTCGTCCAGCAGGTGATCAACAAGGTGATGCGCGACGGCAAGAAGTCGACTCGCCGAGCGCGATCGTCTACGACGCGCCTCGCGATCGTCGGCGAGCGCACGCGGCAAGGACCCGGTCGAGGCGCTCGAGAGCGGCGATCAAGGCGCTGACCCCGGTCGCTCGAGGTTCGCTCCCGCCGCGTCGGCGGCGCGACCTACCAGGTGCCCGGTCGAGGTGCCCGCCCGCCGCGCCGCGCACGCTGGCCGTCCGCTGGCTGGTCGAGTTCGCCCGCCAGCGCCGCGAGAAGTCGATGGCCGCAGCGGCTCGCCAACGAGCTCGCTCGACGCCAGTCAGCAGCAGGGCGGCGCCTGCAAGCGCAAGGACGACATCTACCGCATGGCGCAGGCCAGCAAGGCCTTCGCCCACTACTGCGCCTTGGTAGCGCGCCCCAGACTGGAAGAGAACTCCGCGGTGTAGGCTCGTCCGTGACCGGGAGGGGTCGGGGACGACGCGTCGCATTGGGACTGTTTGCCGCGCCCTCGCGGTCGCCGCTGGCGTGCTCGGCGCGCCAGCAGTGGCGAGATGCCGTGGGCACGGACGTCTTCCTCAGCGGCGGTGACCTCAACGTCCATGCCCAGAGCGGCAGCGGCATGGCGGGATTCAGGTCAGCTTGCAGGCCGGGCCCGACGAAGTGGCAGGTGATCGGTTCCGGTGCGACCGCAGGCGGCAGGTGCGACCAGGACTCGAGCGCCGTCGTCAACTGCGGAAGGCGGCGAGGACGTCGACGTCGAGTTCGCCAACGTCGGCGGCAGCATCGGCTTCAACGTCGCCGACTCCTTCCTGGACTTCGACACCGACATCAAGCTGGGCACCGCCAGCAAGGACCGTGACGGGCACGAACGGCGTCGACATCATCCATTCGACGGCACCCCGAGCTCGACGGTCAACGGCGACGACATCGACGGCCTGGCGAGCGCCGACCAGATCACCACCGGGGACGGCGGCGACATCATCGACGCCCGGGCGACAGCGGTGACACGGTGGTGCCAACGGAGGCAACAACTTCGTCAACGGCGGCGACTTCGCAGGCGACAGCACTGACGGCGATGACACCATCACCACCGGCTCGCTCCAGGACGACATCGACGGTGGAGCCGGGGGCGCTGACACCCTGAACGGCAGCGGCGACGACGACGAGATCACCGGGGGCGACGACAACGACACGATCAACGCCGGCGGAGGGGATGACGGTGCGAGCGTGCACGTCGTGGACGGCGAGAACGGCAGCGACACCGTCAACGGCGAGAGACGGCAACGACACCCTCGACGGCGGCGCCGACACCGACACCCTCAACGGCGGCAACAACAACGACACACTCAGCAGCGACGCCGGCACCGACACACCCTGAACGGTGCGGCCGGCGTGAACACGTTGCTCAACTCCGACGGCTCGGACGCGTTCAACGGCGGCACGAGCGGGTCCGACGCCGACGAGGTCGACTACAGCGTGTAGCTCCGGCTCGAGCCCGATCACCGCCGATGCCGACAACGGCGCAGCCCGGGTGACGACGGCCGCAACTGCCCGGAGTGGCTCCTGCGGGGCAGACAGCGTGGGATCCGACATCGAGAGCCTGACGGGGGACGGCAGCGCCGACGCGCTCGTCGGCAACGCCCTCGAAAGCAACACCCTCGACGGGGCGGCGGGCAACGACACCCTTGCCGGCGGAGCCAGAACAGGGCGCAGACGGCGGCGACCGCTTCAACGACACGAGCGGCACCGACACCGTGACCTACAGCGAGCACAGGCGGCGCGCGCACCGGCAACCTCACGGTTGACACTTAGACAGCGTCGCCGACGACGGCACGGCCAGCGGAACGACGAGGTCGAGACCAGCATCGAGAACCTGATCAGCGGCTCCGGCACCGACACGCTCACCGGCAGCACCGCGAACAACGACCTGCGCGGCGGCCCGGGTACGGCCAACGACACGCTCAGCGGTGGCAGCGCCGACGACACCCTCTTCAGTACCAGCGCCAACACGAACCCGGACGGCGCGGACATCTTCAACGGCGACGCGCACCAACGGCGACACCGTCTCTACGCTGGGCGCGCACCGACGCGATCACCGCCGACCTCGATGGCGCAGCCGACGACAGCGGAGCCAGCGAGAACGACGACATCAACACGACAGTCGAGAACCTGACCGGCGGCGGGAGCCGACAACCTCACGGGGAACTACCGGCAACAACTCGCTCGACGGCGGCTCCAGCAACGATGTCCTCAAGGGCGGCACGGCAGGCACGGCCGACGGCAACACGACGTGCTTACGGGCAACACCGGCACCGGCGACGGGGCCGACTACAGCGCCCACGCGCTGACGACCTCGACCTCGACATCGACGGCGTCGCCGATGACGGAGCCGGCGCGGAGACCGACAACATCGGCGCGACGACCGAGAACATGACCGGCGGCTCGGGCGACGATGACCTCACGGGCGGCACCTCCGCCAGTGTCAACAGCACGTCTTCGACGGCGGCCCTGGCGACGACGAGTTCCGAGGAGCCTCGGAACCGACGACAGCTCCGGACACGTTCATCGGCGGCTCCACGGCACGGCCAGTGGCCAGAACGCCTTCACCGGCGACCAGGTCAACTACTCGTCTCGCACGGACAACCTCGTCATCGACATCGGCGGCGCGAACGACGGCGCCGGGGCGCTGCCGCCGGCTGCGAGGACGACGACGTGCAGTCGACGGTCGAGCGGGTCATCGGCGGTGACGGCAACGACTCGCTCACCGGCAGCACCGCGGACAACCGCCTCCAGCGGTACCTCCGGCGACGACACCCTCCTGGAGCGGTCCCGGCGGCGCCGTGCCCGACGGCAACGATGACCTCGACGGCGGCAGCGGCCTCGGACCAACGGCGACACCGTGAGCTATGGGAACCGCACCGACAACATCACCGCGGTGCTCGACACGTCGGGAACGGCGGCACGGGGAGCAGGACGACCTCGACGCGGGTCTCGAGAACCTGACCGGCGGCTCGGGCAACGACAGCCTCACCGGCGACCAGCTCGACAACACCATCAGCGGCGGCACTGGCAACGACACCGAGGCTGGCGGGCCCGGCGGCGGTGCCCCAGACGGCGCGCGGACCGGTTCAACGCCAGGCCTTCAGGAGGCATTGACGCGCGGTCACCTACGCGAATCGCACCGACGACATCGATGCCGACCTGGACGGCCCGGAGCCGGCGACGGCGCCAGCGGGGCTCGACTCGGTCTCGTCCACGATCGACAACCTGACCGGCAGCTCGGGCGACGACGACTTCACGGGGGACACCAAGCCCAACGTCTTCGATGGGGGCGCCGGCGACGACGACTTCGTGCCCAGCCTTGCCACCGGCCCCGACAGCGCGGACACCTTCATCGGCGGGGCGAACGGGACTGCCGGTGGCAGGGTCGCGCGCGGCGACCGGATCTTCATGTCCACGCGCCTGGACAGCCTCCACTACGACCTGGGCGGCGGCGCAAAGAAGAGCGACTCCGACGGCGATGATGTCCGCAACGACGTCGAGGACCTCACGGGCGGCCAGGGCGCCGACGTCCTCATCGGTAACCCGCAGGACAACCTCATCGATGGCCGCCAGGGCAACGACTCGCTCTCCGGCGGGGCTAGGACCGGGCCGGACGGCGCCGACCTTGCGGGCGGGACCGACGAGGGACACGGTTGACTACTCGACCGCACGGACGACCTGACCGTGGACCTGACCGCCGGCACCGGCCCTGATGGCGACGACCTCACATTGGCGCGCGAGGACGTGAACCTCGGCTCAGGCAGCGACACGTTCAACGGGACCACCGGCGCCAACACCGCCGACGGCGGCGGCAGCCAGGACGACCTCACGATGCTCGCCGGCGCCGACACGGTGCAGCTGCGGGACGGCAAGGCCGACACGGCCGACTGCGGCGACGACGGCGACATCGCGATCGCCGACGCAGCGGGCGTCGACACCCTGACGGCCTGCGAGACGGTTGACGACCTGCCCGGACGGTGATGACCAGCAAGCCACGGAACCGCACGAGGCAGCACAGGGGGCAGAGTACGAGTTCAGCTCCCCGACGGGATTTCGTTCGAGTGCAAGATCGACAACGGCAACTTCGCCGCATGCACGTCGCCCAAGACCTTCAGCAACCTGAGCTTCGGCAAGCACAAGGTCCAGGTCGGGCGGTGGACGCGGACGACGATCAGGACGCCACCCGGCCAGGACGCCTTCAAGGTCATCCACTAGCCCCGCGCGGGGCCGGGGCGGACTAGGGAGAGCTCTCCTTCGCCGGCGCCTTCCGCGTTGAGTTGCCCGAGCCCGTGGGCGGGGCTCGGCGAGATCTCATCACCGAAGCGCTCGGCGTCGGCCAGCAGGTCAGGCCCTTCGTTTGGGGGCTTTCCGTCGCCGCCCGCCTGCTCGCCCGGTCCCTTCCTGGGGCGGGGGCGGCTCGAAGCGGATGCTCTTGAGCTGCTCGGTGCTGAGCGGCCGCCAGTGCCAGGCCTGAGATCGTCAGCGAGCGAGCCGACCAGCTCGAGCCAGAAGCCCGACTCCGGCTCCGCCTTGGCATCGATGAAGGACTGCTCGAACGAGGCCGCAGGTGTCGTCGATGGTGCCGACGTTGTTCGCGTCGGGCAGGTCGGTGACGAGGAAGATCGCGGGGGCGAGCACGCCGCAGATCGCAACGGCTATGGCGGCTGGCTTCCGGGCCGCTGAACACCGCGATCGCGAGTGCGACCACGGCGAACACCGCGAGCACGATCGGCGCGTAGTGATGCCGGTCGACCGCGGACTGTGCACTGAGGCTCGATGCCCGCGGGCGTGAGTTGAGTGGTCATCAGCTCGGAGGCGAAGAGGACGGCCGCCGCGGCGGGCACGCAATGGGCGGCAGGCGTTCCCAGCGAAAGCCGGTCACCTCCACGGTGCTCACGTGCCGGCCCCTCGACCGTGGACCCAGGCGAGGCGCCGCAGGGCGGCTTGCGGATACGAGCGGTGCGCGCCTTGGTGATGCGGCGGCCGCGAGCGAGGCCGACGGCGAGAATCGGCGCCACCAGCCGATCACCACACCGGCGGCGAGCTGGGTCCAGAAGCCGGCAAGGAGGCTCGCACAGGCGCCCTCGTAGAGGTCGGCGGCTGTGCCCTCGTCGACGCCGGCCGGGGCGTCGATCAGCACGCTGATGAGCACGACGGCCAGCCCGATGGGCACAAGCAGGCGCGCCAGGCGCCAGCGCCCGAGCAGCGAGCACGAGCACGACGAAGGCCCAGCCGCGGCGGCCAGAGCGAGCACGATCCGAGTGCGCGTCGTGGGTCGGGTCAGATGAGACGCGCGGCGCGGGCGCGACCTCCTTCACTCCTGCGTAGGCCGGCACTCCGCCCGCGTCTCCGTGTAGTCGATGAACTGCGACACCACGAGCACGCCGATCGCGACGAAGAGCACCGCGGCGGCGCGCGGTTGGGAGTGACCACGCGCTCCGCCCGGCGGGTCAGGGCGAGCAGAGCCTTCCAAAGAGCGCAACGAGGACCGGCCAGAGGAAGCGCCAGGCGGCCAGGGCGACGGCGCCTGCACGCTCTGCCGCCTTCATCCACAGCGCAGCGAGGATGCGGACCATCTCGGCCGATCGCCAGCGCCTCACCGAGCGCGGCTAGGAGCGCCCGCCGACCGTCTTGCCCTGGGCCTTCGGAGGCTTCAGTTCTCGCGCTCACGCTCCATGCGGCGCTCCATCCGGGCCTGCCGGTCCTCGTCGCTGCTGCTCTTCTCAGTTTTAGGCAGCGGCGCCAGCGAGGCCTGGTCATGCCCAATTTCCCCTCCAGAGAGCCCAGAACCCACTGCTATACTCACGCGTCGCTCTCGTGCCCGAGCCGAGTGCCGGTCACAGGCGGAAAAATTTTCCATGGAGCCGCACCATATAGACGTATTCGGGTCGACTCGGCGGTAGCGCTCGGGCCCTTGCTGGGCCTTTTTTGTGCGCCAGAACCGCTTTTGGTGGCCTCTACGTCTCCTCTCGACCCACGGCGCGGGTGATAACGCCGCGCAAATCCAGCACCCAACAAGACCAACTTTACGCACAAATGCCACGCAGCTTCCCACTAGAGAAGACGCGCAACATCGGGATCATGGCGCACATCGACGCCGGCAAGACGACGACGACCGAGCGCATCCTCTACTACACCGGCCGCACCCACAAGATGGGCGAGGTCCACGAGGGCGCCGCCGTGATGGACTGGATGGAGCAGGAGCAGGAGCGCGGCATCACGATCACCTCCGCCGCCACCGCCGTGCGAGTGGAAGCGACCACCGGATCAACATCATCGACACGCCCGGGCCACGTCGACTTCACGGTCGAGGTCGAGCGCTGCGCTGCGCGTGCTCGACGGCGCGATCGCCGTCTTCGACGCCGTCGCCGGCGTCGAGCCCCAGTCGGAGACGGTCTGGCGCCAGGCCGACAAGTACCGCGTCCCGCGCATCGCCTACATCAACAAGATGGACCGCACCGGCGCCGACTTCGACAACGCGGTGCAGACGATGACGCGACCGCCTCGGCGCGCAACCCGCTGCCGATCCAGCTGCCGATCGGCGCCGAGGGCGGACTTCACCGGGCGTCGTCGACCTGATCGAGATGAAGGCCATCGTCTGGAAGGACGAGCTCGGCACCGAGTTCGAGTACAGCGACATCCCCGAGGACCTGCGCCGACGCAGGCCGACGGACGCGCGCACCCAGCTGATCGAGGCCTGCGCCGACTACGACGACGAGCTGATGGAGGCCTACCTCGACGAGGAGGAGATCCCGCACGAGCGGATCGCCACGCTCGCTGCACCGGGCCACCTCGACATCAAGGTCACGCCGGTGCTCTGCGGCTCCTCGTTCAAGAACAAGGGCGTGCAGCCGCTGCTCGACGCGATCGTCGAGCTGCTGCCCGTCGCCGCTCGAGGTGCCGCCGGTGACCGGCATCGAGCCCGCCGGCAAGGGCGAGGCGGCGAGGAGCCGCGAGGCCGAGCGCCCCGCCGACGACAACGCGCCCTTCGCCGCGCTCGCCTTCAAGGTCATGGCCGACCCCTACGTCGGCAAGCTCACCTACTTCCGCGTCTACTCCGGCAAGCTCGAGGCCGGCGGCCGCGTGCTCAACGTCACCAACGGGCGGACCGAGCGGATCGGGCGCCTGCTGATGATGCACGCCAACCACCGCGAGGAGATCGACGAGGTGCTACGCCGGCGACATCTGCGCCGGCGTCGGCCTCAAGCAGACCGGCACCGGCGACACGCTGGCCGCGCCCGACGCGCCGATCGCGCTCGAGAGCATCGAGTTCCCCGAGCCGGTGATCGCCGTCGCGATCGAGCCGAAGACCAAGGCCGACCAGGAGAAGATGTCGGCCGCGCTCGGCGCGCCTCGCCGAGGAGGACCCGACCTTCCAGGTCGCAGTCCGACGAGGAGACCGGCCAGACCGCTGATCCACGGCATGGGCGAGCTGCACCTCGAGGTGATCGTCGACCGCATGCTGCGCGAGTTCAACGTCGACGCCAACGTCGGCAAGCCCGCAGGTCGCCTACCGCGAGACGATCCGCAAGCGCCGTCCAGAAGGTCGAGGGCGCGCTTCGTCCGCCAGACCGGCGGCCGCGGCCAGTACGGCCACGTCGTCATCAACCTCGAGCCGGCGCCCGGCGAGGGCTTCGACTTCGTCAACAAGATCAAGGGCGGCGTCGATCCCGAGCGAGTTCATCCCCGCCGTCGAGCAGGGGCATCGAGGAGGCGCTCGGCAACGGCGTCAAGCGCCGGCTACCCGATGGTCGACGTGCGGGTCGACGCTGGTCGACGGCTCCTACCACGACGTCGACTCCTCGGAGATGGCCTTCAAGATCGCCGGCTCGATGGCGATTCAGGAGGCGCGCCGCAGCGCGCCAACCCGGTCCTGCTCGAGCCGGTGATGGCGGTCGAGGTCGTCACGCCCGAGGACTTCCTCGGCGACGTGATCGGCGACCTCTCGCGGCCGCCGCGGCAAGGTCCAGGGCCAGGAGCCGCGCGGCAACGCCGCTCGCCGTCCAGGCCTTCGTGCCGCTCGGCGAGATGTTCGGCTACGCGACGGACCTGCGCTCCATCGACCCAGGGCCGCGCCACCTACACGATGCAGTTCGAGCGCTACGAGGAGGTCCCGGCGAGCATCGCCGAGGAGATCGTCGAGCACCGCAGCCGGCGAGCCGGTGGCGACGGCCTAGCACCTGGATCTGGCTATATTTCCCAGGTTCGCCCGTCGGGCAGGTTCGCCGACCACCAGTGCAACCCAAGACTTAAACAGCCAAGCAGACAGAACCGACTTCGAAAGGTAGAACGGAGAGAGATGTCCAAGGAGAAGTTCGAGCGCGATAAGCCGCATGTCAACGTCGGCACGATCGGTCACATCGACCACGGCAAGACGACGCTGACGGCGGCGATCACCAAGGTGCTCGCCGAGAAGGGCGGCGCCGAGGCGCGAGACGCTTCGAGGAGATCGACAACGCTCCCGAGGAGAAGGAGCGCGGCATCACGATCGCGACCTCGCACGTCGAGTACGAGACCGAGAACCGCCACTACGCCCACGTCGACTGCCCGGGCCACGCCGACTACGTCAAGAACATGATCACCGGCGCCGCCCAGATGGACGGCGCGATCCTGGTGGTCTCGGCGGCCGACGGCCCGATGCCGCAGACGCGCGAGCACATCCTGCTCGCCCGCCAGGTCGGCGTGCCGTACGTCGTCGTCTTCCTCAACAAGGTCGACATGGTCGACGACGACGGAGCTGCTCGAGCTGGTCGAGGTGGAGGTCCGCGACCTGCTCGAACGAGTACGACTTCCCGGGCGACGACACCCCGATCATCAAGGGCTCGGCGCTGAAGGCGCTCGAGGGCGACGAGGAGGCCAAGGAGGCGATCTTCGAGCTCGCCGACGCGCTCGACACCTACATCCCGGAGCCGGTGCGCGACGCTCGACAAGCCGTTCCTGATGCCGGTCGAGGACGTCTTCTCGATCACCGGCCGCGGCACCGTCGCCGACCGGCCGCATCGAGCAGGGCATCGTCAACGTCGGCGACGAGGTCGAGATCGTCGGCATCAAGCGACACCACGAAGACGCGTCGTCACCGGCGTCGAGATGTTCCGCAAGATCCTCGACCAGGGCCAGGCCGGCGACAACGTCGGCTGCCTGCTGCGCGGCACCAAGCGCGAGGACGATCGAGCGCGGCCAGGTGCTCTGCAAGCCGGGCTCGATCACGCCGCACACCAAGTTCAAGGCCGAGGTCTACGTGCCTGAAGAAGGAGGAGGGCGGCCGTCACACGCCGTTCTTCACCGGCTACCGGCCGCAGTTCTACTTCCGCACCACCGACGTGACCGGGATCGCCAACCTCCCCGAGGGCGACGGAGATGGTGATGCCGGGCGACAACGTCGAGATGACGATCGAGCTGATCCAGCCGATCGCCATGGACCAGGGCCTGCGGTTCGCCATCCGCGAGGGTGGCCGCACGGTCGGCTCGGGGGTCGTCGCCGAGATCATCGAGTAGCGATCTGAGGGGCCAGGCGCGCCGGCCGCCTTTCGCCCGCCGCTCTCGGGCGGCGAAGACAACTGCAAGGACATACGACCAGGGGCGGCGCCCCACCATATGGGGCGGCGCCCTTCTGCGCGATACGAGCGCAGCGACAGCAAGAACGGACGAGACAGCAAAAGTGGCAGCTATAGCGGCACACAAGATCCGAATCCGGCTCAAGGCGTACGACCACGACGCCATCGATCAGCGCTGCCGCGCGAGATCGTCGAGACGGCCGCAGCGCACCGGCGCCAGCGTCTCCGGCCCGGTCCCGCTGCCGACCGAGAAGAACGTCTACTGCGTGATCCGCTCGCCCGTTCAAGGACAAGGACTCGCGCGAGCACTTCGAGATCCGCACCCACAAGCGGCTGATCGACATCCATCCAGCCGACGCCGAAGACGGTCGACTCGCTGCAGCGCCTCGACTCGCTGCCCGCCGGCGTCGACATCGAGATCACGCCTCTAGGCACTGAGATGGCCGCGATCCTCGGCAAGAAGCTCGGCATGACCCAGGTCTTCCGCGAGGACGGCACCGTCGTGCCCGTCACCGTGATCGAGGCCGGGCCCTGCAACGGTCACCGCGGTCCGCGACGCCGAGCGCGACGGCTACGCGGCCGTGCAGCTCGCCTTCGGCGAGGTCGCCGGAGCGCAAGCTCGACCAAGGCCGAGCTCGGGCCACCTGAAGAAGGCCGGCGCGCGCGCCGTTGCGCCACCTGGTCGAGTTCCGCGACGAGGACCTCGGCGCCGAGCAGGCCCAAGTCGGCGACGACGCTCACCGTCGAGCCGTTCGAGGCCGGGCCAGCGGGTCAAGGTCTCCGGCATCTCGATCGGCAAGGGCTTCCAGGGCGCGATCAAGCGCCACAACTTCAGCCGCGGCCCCGGTCACCACGGCTCCGCACAACGTCCGGGCGCCGGGCTCGATCGGCGCCAGCGCCGATCCCGGCCCGCGTCTTCAAAGGGCATGCGGATGCCGGGCCAGATGGGCAACAAGCGGATCGACGCAGCGCGGCCTCGAGGTCGTCGACGTCGATGCCGAGCGCAACCTGCTGCTGCGTCAAGGGCGCGGTCCCCGGCTCGCGCAACGCGCACGGTCGAGGTGAGGACCGATGGCTGACGCCGCCAAAGCGCCGGTGCTCGGCAAGACGACCAAGGCGCGACCTGCCCAGAGAGCGTCTTCGGCGAGCCGTTCCACGAGTCGCTCGTGCACGAGACGGCGCGCGCCGAGCATGGCCGCGCGCCGCCGCGGCACCGCCTCGACGCCCGACCCGCGGCGAGGTCTCGCTGCACCACCGCCAAGGCCTGGCGGCAGAAGGGCACCGGCCGCGCCCGCGCCGGGCGCGCTCGGCGTGCCGCAGCCGCTACGGCGGCGGCGTCGCCTTCGGCCCCGAAGCCGCGGCACTACACGGTCAAGGTCAACCGCAAGGCGCGCCGCAAGGCGCTGCGGGCGGCGCTCTCGGTCCACGCCGAGCGCGGCACGCATCGCCGTGCTCGACGCCGCGACGCTTCGACGACGCCGTCGACCAAGCAGGCCGCGCGAGGCGCTCGACAAGTGGGGCGCGAAGCGCCCGACGCTGATCGTCGCTCGACGCCGAGGAGACCGGCGCCGTCAAGAGCTTCCGCAACATCGCCCGCGTCACGCGTCGCGCGAGGTCGGCGCGATCGGCGTCGCCGACGTGATCGGCGCCGCGTCGCTGGTGCGTCTCCGAAGACGCGCTGCTCGAGCACGCTCAGCGGACGGCAGGAGGTCGTGCTGATGGACGCGCGCCAGCGTGATCATCCGCCCGGTGGTCTCGGAGAAGAGCTACGCGCTGATCGCCGAACGGCAAGTACACGTTCCGCGTCGCACGACCGCGCGCACAAGACGCAGATCGCGCGCGCGGTCGAGGAGATCTTCGACGTCAGCGTCGCGGCGGTGCGCGACCTCCAAGGTGCGGCCGAAGCCGAAGCGCCGCGGCCTGCAGCAGCGGGCGCACCGCGGTCCTGGAAGAAGGCGATCGTCCAGCTGGCGCCGGGCGAACGGATCGAGCTGTTCGAGGGCGCCGCGGACTGCGTAGGGAGAACGATGCCGAACCGCAAGACCAAACCGACCAGCCCCGGGCGGCGCTTCGCCACCTACCAGACTGCGCGAGGAGCTCACCGACGTCCGAGCCCGGAAGCGAAGCTCACCGAAGGGCGCGTGCAAGATCCGGCGGCCGCAACGCCAACGGCCGCGTCACCGCGCGCCATCGCGGCGGCGGCGCAAAGCGCCGCTACCGCAAGATCGACTTCAAGCGCCGCAAGGACGGCGTGCCGGCCAAGGTCGCCACGATCGAGTACGACCCGAACCGCATCGGCTAGCATCGCCGCTGCTCCACTACGCCGACGGCGAGAAGCGCTACATCCTCGCGCCCGCAGCGGCTGACGCTCGGGCGACGACGGTCGAGTCGGGCGAGAGCGCCGACATCACGCCCGGGCAACGCGCTGCCGCTGCGCGAACATCCCGACCGGCACCGATGGTCCACAACGTCGAGCTCGTCGCCGGGCCAGGGCGGCCAGCTCGGCCGCGCCGCCGGCACGGCGATCCAGGTGGTCGCGAAGGAGGGCGACGATGGTGACCCTGCGGCTGCCCTCCTCGGAGATGCGGATGGTGCGCGCCGAGTGCCGCGCCACCGTCGGCACAGCTCTCCAACGCCGAGCACCAGAACGTGAAGATCGGCAAGGCGGGCCGCAACCGGCACAAGGGCAAGCGCCCGCAGACGCGCGGCGTCGGCGATGAACCCGGTCGACCACCCGCACGGCGGCGGCGAGGCCCACCACACGCCGGGCGGCCACCCGGTGACGCCCGTGGGGCAAGCCGACGCTCGGCTACCGCACCCGCAAGAAGGGCAAGCAGCTCCGACCGCTGATCGTCCGCGGCCGTCGCCGCGGCAAGAAGAGAGAGGCACGCTGACGATGGGACGTTCGACCAAGAAGGGGCCCGTGGGTCGAGGAGCGCGCTGATGAAGCGGATCGACGCGATGAACGAGTCCGGTCAGAAGCAGATGGTGAAGACCTGGTCGCGGACGTCGACGATCTTCCCCGAGATGGTCGGCCACACGATCGCCGTCCACGACGGCCGGAAGCACGTGCCCGGTCTTCATCTCGGAGTCGATGGTCGGCCACAAGCTGCGGCGAGTTCGCGCCGACGCGGACCTTCGCGCCCACTCCGGCACGGCAAGAGCCGGACGACGCTAGAACCGGCGCCGAATGGCCAAAGCCAAAAGCGCCAGAACCGCGAAAACGGCCAAAAAAGAGCCGGCGAAAAAGGGCGCCGAAAAAAGAGGCCTCGGCCAAGACGCGCCGACGCGCTCGTGCCAGCACCGTGCGCAGGTCGCGCGCCGCGCAAGGCGCGCCTGGTCGCCGACCAGGTCCGCGGCCTGCCGTCGCCCAGGCGCGGACGCTGCTCGCGCTTCTCACCGCGCGGCGCCGCGCAGGACATCGGCAAGCTGATCGAGTCGGCCGCCGCCAACGCCGAGAACAACCACGACCTGGTCGCCGACGACCTGCGGATCGCGGAGCATCACCGTCGACGAGGGCCCGACGCTGCAGCGCTTCCGGCCCGCGCGCCATGGGCCGCGCGACCGCATCCACAAGCGCACCAGCCACATCGCCGATGGCGCTGACGCCGGAGGAGCTGAGGAGCATGGGACAGAAGATCCATCCCGAGGGCTTCCGCGTCGGCTACATCCACGACTGGAAGTCGAACTGGTTCAACGAGCGCGACTTCGCCGACTACCTCGCCGAGGACGTCGCGATCCGCGACCACATCGAGCAACAAGCTCGCCCACGCCGGCCTGTCCGACATCACGATCCGCAAGCGACGCCGGCGAGGTCGAGGTCGACATCCACACCGCGCGCCCGGGCATCGTGATCGGCAAGTCCGGCAGCGAGGTCGACGCCCTGCGCCGCGACCTGCACAGGATCACCGGCAAGCCGGTCAAGGTCAACATCCGCGAGATCAAGCGCCCCGAGCTCGACGCCAAGCTGGTCGCCCAGTCGATCGCCGAGCAGCTGCAGAACCGCGTCGCCTTCCGCCGCGCGATGAAGCGCGCGCTGACCTCGCGCGATGCGCTCCGGCGCCAAGGGCGTGCAAGGTCCAGGTCTCCGGCCGCCTCGGCGGCGCCGAGATGGCGCGCACCGAGAGCTACTCCGACGGCCGCGTGCCGCTGCACACGCTGCGCGCCGACATCGACTACGGCTTCTATCGAGGCGCGCACGACCGTTCGGGCCGCATCGGCGTGCAAGTGCTGGATCAACAAGGGCGAGGTCATGCCCGAGGGCTACAGCGGCGCCGACCTCACCGACATGACCGCGGCCCGGCCGCGGCGACCGCGAGCGCCGACGCCGCTGACGGCCGCGGTGGCGGCGGCGCGGCGTGCCGTGGCAGCGGCGGCCGGGCGGCGCGGTGGCGGCGCGGCGGCTGGCGGCGGACGCGGCGGGTGGCCGGGCGGTCGCGGCGGCGTGGCGTGGCGGCGGCGGTCGGGGTGGCGGCGGCGGCGGCCGCGATGGCGCGGCCGGAGCGGTCGCTGATGCTCTCCGCAAGCGCGTCAAGCACCGCAAGCAGTCATGCGCGGCCGCGCGCCGCGGCTACTCAGCGGCGGCCAGACCACGGTCGCAGTTCGGCGAGTACGGCCTGAAGGCGCTCGAGCGCGGCTGGATCACCAACCGCCAGATCGAGGCCGCCCGTGTCGCGATGACCCGCAAGATCAAGCGCGGCGGCAAGGTCTGGATCAACGTCTTCCCGGACAAGCCGTACACGAAGAAGCCCGCCGAGACCCGCATGGGCTCGGGCAAGGGCAACCCCGAGGGCTGGGTCGCCGTCGTCAAGCCGGGCAAGGTGATGTTCGAGCTCGCCGGCGTGCCCGAGGACCTGGCCCGCGAGGCGCATGCGCCTCGCCGGCCACAAGCTCCCGATCAAGACCAAGTTCGTCGACCGCGAGGGGCGGACGTCGTGATGAAGGCCTCGGAGGTCCACGACCTCGAGCGACGACGAGCTCGCTCGAGCAGATCGACCAGACGCGCAGGAGGAGCAGTTCAGCCTGCGCTTCCAGCACGCCACCGGCGAGCTCGAGAACACCGCCGGGCTCGAGCGCTGCGCAGCGCGACGTCGCGCGGCTGCTGACCGTCGCGCCGCGAGCGCGGGATCGACCTCGAGCAAGAGCTGAGGACGTGATGGCCGAGACGAAGAGAAGAACGAGAGCAGAGACGACGACGGCCGCCGGCCGAGGACGCCCGGAGGAGGCCTCCGCCGAGGAGACCGCCGAGCTGCGCCGAGGACGAGGCTCTGCCGAGGAGGCCGCGCCGAGGAGGCCCCGGCCGACGAGGCCGGCCGGAGGCTGCCGAGGCTGAGGAGGCGCCCGCCGAGGAGCCCGCAGAGCGAGCCTGGACGCCGCGATGAGCCTCGCCGTCGGACGACCAGGCGCCGCGCCGCGAGCGCCCAGGCAGCGCAAGGCCGCCGCGCAGCAGAGCCCGGCCGCGGCACGCCGCGCCGCCCGAGGCGCGCGAGGCGCGCGCCGAGCGTCGCGCGCAGCAGGCCGCGCCGCGGCGCTGCCGGACGCAAGCGCCGCGGCCAAGCGCGGCGAGGCCGGCACGGCACGCCGCCGGCCGAGCGCCGGCCGCCGGCGCCGCGAAGGTGCGCCAGGGCAGCGTCGTCTCCAGCAAGGCCGGACAAGACGATCACCGTCGCGCATCGACGTCGCCCGCCGCCATCCGCCGCTACGAGAAGATCGTGCGCCGCTCGCGCACGCTGCACGCCCACGACGAGCGCAACGAGGCCGGCGAGGGCGACGTCGTGCGCGTCATCGAGACGCGGCCGCTGTCGCCGCACCAAGCGCTGGCGCCTGGTCGAGATCCTGGAGACGAGCGCCGCAGAGTGATCCAGCAGGAGTCCAGGCTCAAGGTCGCCGACAACTCGGGCGCCCGCGAGATCCTCTGCATCCGCGTCAAGGGCGGCTCGCACCGCCGCTACGCGCGGCGTCGGCGACGTGATCACCGCGACGGTCAAGCAGGCCAACCCGCACGGCGGCGGTCCGCAAGGGCGAGGTCGTCGCAGGCCGTCGTCGTGCGCACCAAGAAGCAGCTCGGGCGCGCCGACGGCACCTACATCGCCTTCGACGAGAACGCCGCGGTGCTGATCGACGCCACAGAGCAACCCGCGCGGCACCGCGCATCTTCGGCCCGGTGGCCCGCGAGCTGCGCGAGCGCAACTTCATGAAGATCGTCTCGCTCGCGCCCGGAGGTGCTCTAGCGATGGCCGAAGGCGATGCGATCCGCAGCGACGACGACGTGATCGTGATCGGCGGCAAGGACCGCGGCAAGACGCGGCCGCGTGATCCGCACCGAGCCCGAGAAGCGCTACGCGTCTTCGTCGAGGGCCTCAACATGATCAAGCGCCACCAGCGCCCGCGCTCGGTCAAGGACGCCGCAGAAGGGCGGCGAGGTCGGCGGGATCATCGAGAGGGAGGGCCCGATCCACGTCTCCAACGTGATGCTGCTCGACCCCGAGGACAACAAGCCCACCCGCGTGCGGCGTCGAGCCGCGACGGACGGCAAGCGCAAGCGCGTCGCCGCGCGCACCGGAAGGGATCTGGACTGAGTGGAAGCCGCGACCGAACAGCAGCCACAGGCCGCCCCGCCGCCGCGGCTGCGCGAGCGCTACGAGCAGGAGGTCAAGCCGGCGCTGATCGAGCGGTTCGGCTACTCGACGCTCGATGGCAGGTGCCGACGCCTCGAGAAGATCACCCTCAACATGGGCGTCGGCGAGGCCAAGCAGAACACCCAGATGCTCGAGGCCGCGCACGGAGCAGCTCGCGACGATCGCCGGCCAGCAGCCCGAGCGTGCGCCGGCGCGCAAGTCGATCGCCTACTTCAAGGTGCGCGAGGGGATGCCGGTCGGCGTCGCCGTGACGCCTGCGCCGCGCGCGCATGTGGGAGTTCCTCGACCGCCTCATCTCGATCGCGGTGCCCGCGGATCCGCGACTTCCGCGGCCTCAACCCGCGCTCCTTCGACGGCCGCGGCAACTACTCGATGGGCGTCCGCGAGCAGATCATCTTCCCGAGATCGACTACGACTCGATCGACGAGGTCCGCGGCCTCGACGTGACGATCACCACCACCGCCGCGACCGACGAGGAGGCCTTCGCGCTGCTGCTCGGGCTCGGAATGCCGTTCTCCCAGGAGGGCCGCCCGGGCGAGGAGCGACGCCGAGGCAGGAGGCCGAGGAGGAGCGCCGCAAGGAGGAGGCGCGCGCAGCGGGCCGAGGCCGAGGCGGCCGCGCTCGAGCAGCTCAAGGAGGAGAACCCCGAGGCCTACGCCGAAGCCCGTCGAGCCCGAGGAGGGCGAAGAGGGCGAGGAAGGCGCCGAGCGGCGACGCGGCGCCGAAGCGAGGCGCGACGGCGAGAAGAGACTTCGAGCGAGCAAGGAAGAGGAGCTGATGGCTAAGACATCGCAGAGGGTGCGGCAGCGCCGCAAGCCCAAGTTCAAGACCCGCGGGTACAACCGCTGCCGCCGCTGCGGCCGGCCGCGCGCCTACTACCGCAAGTTCGGCCTCTGCCGGATCTGCCTGCGCGGAGGCCGCGCACAACGGCTACGTGCCCGGAATGACCAAGTCGAGCTGGTAGACGACGATGCTGACCGACCCGATCAGCCGACTACCTGAACCGGATCCGCAACGCGCTCGGCGCCGAGCCACGAGGACGTGGAGATTCCCGCCTCCCGGCTGAAGCGCGAGATGAGCCGCATCCTCAAGGAGCAGGGCTACATCACGCGACTTCAGCGTCGAGCCCGGCCGCGGTCGGCGAGGTGATCAAGGTCCAGCTTGCGCTACACCGAGGACCGCCGACCCGGTGATCACCGGGCATGGAGCGGGTCTCGCGGCCCGGCCGCCGCCGCTACGTCGCCCACGAGCGAGGTCCCGCGCGTCCTCGGCGGGATGGGCACGACGATCATGTCAGCACCTCGCGTCGGCGTGATGACCGGCCACGAGGCGCGGCAGCGCGGGCGTCGGCGGCGAGGTCGTCGCGCTACGTCTGGTGAGCAAGCATCGATGAGTCGAATCGGAAGAAAGCCAATCGAGATCCCCGACGGCGTCGAGATCGACGTCAGGCCCGGCGCTGTCGCCGTCAAGGGCCCGAAGGGCGAGCTCAGCCAGCGCGTCGACCGCGACATGAAGGTCGAGCGATCGGACGACGGCACCGTGACCGTCGAGCGCCCGACCGATCGCGGCGAGCACCGCGCCCTGCACGGCCTGACCCGCAGCCTGATCGCGAACATGGTCGAGGGCGTCACCGACGGCTTCGAGCAGCGCCTCGAGATCCAGGGCGTCGGCTACCGCGCGCAGCCTGCAGGGCAAGAACCTCGAGATGGCGCTGGGCTACTCGCACCCGGTCTCGATCGAGGCCCCGGAGGGCATCGAGTTCGAGGTCCCGCAGCCGACCGAGGTCGTCGGTCCGCGGTATCGACAAGCAACTGGTCGGCGAGATCGCCGCCCGCATCCGCAAGCGCCGCCCGCCGGAGCCCTACAAGGGCAAGGGCATCCGCTACGCGGGCGAGCACGTCGCGCCGCAAGGTCGGGTAAGCGAGCCGATGACCGTCCTCACCAAGCCGCAGCAGAGGCTGCGCCGCCGTCGCGCGCGTCCGCGCCCGGATCCGCGGCACGCGCCGAGCGCCCGCGCCTGTCCGTCTACCGCTCCAACCGCGGCGTCTTCGCCCAGCTGATCGACGACGACGCGGGCCGCACGCTGGCCGCCGTCTCCTGGACCGAGGCCGAGCTGCGCAAGCTCACGGCTCGATGGAGCAGGCGAAGCGAGCCGGGCGAGCTGCTCGCCGAGCGCGCCAAGGCGCGCGGGCGTCGAGACCTGCGTCTTCGACCGCGGCGGCTACCGGTTCCACGGCACGGTCGTGCGCCGCGATCGCCGAGGGCGCCCGCGAGGGGGGCCTGAAGTTCTGATGACCGCGCTACCGTGCGTGCCTCTACCCTCATCGGTTCATGGCTGTAGAGACGCGTCAGTCCCAAGGGCCTCGACCTGCAGGAGCGCGTGATCGAGATCAACCGCGTCGCCAAGGTGGTCAAGGGCGGCCGGCGCTTCTCGTTCACCGCCCTGGTCGCCGTCGGCGACGAGGATTCCGTGGTCGGGATCGGCTACGGCAAGGCGCGCGAGGTGCCGCTCGCGATCCAGAAGGCGGTCGAGAACGCCCGCAAGAACCTGATCCGCGTGCCCAAGTACGGCCAGACGATCACCCACCGGATCGATCGGCCGCTTCGGCGCCGGTCACGTCGTGCTGCGCCCGGCGAGCCCCGGTACCGGCGTGATCGCCGGCGGCGGCGTGCGCGCCGTGCTCGAGCTCGGCGGGCGTCCGCGACGTGCTCACCAAGAGCATCGGCACGCAGAACCCGATCAACCTGGTCAAGGCGACGATGGACGGGCCTGACGAGCCTGCGCAGGCCGGAGGAGCGTCGCGAAGCTCCGCGGCATCTGCCGTCCGCGAGGTGCTCGGCGTCGGCAGATGGCGCCGCCGAAGGGAGCGCTGAGGCCGACCAGCGGGCAGCGACGAGACTCGCTGCCCGCCGCCGCCGAGACTCCAGCCGCTGACCGAGATGCCCGCCGCCGACCGAGACTCCTGCCGGCGGAGCCGACGGCGGCCGGCCGCCGCGGAGCCGCTCCTGGCAGGAGGCTCTGATGGGCTCGACGTCGTAGCTCAAGCAGGTCCGATCCGCGAACGGCGCCATCCGGAGGTGCAGCGCGCCACGCTGCGCTCGCTTGAGCTCGGCCGCATCGGCACGCGGTCGAGGCAAGCCGACTACCCCGCAGCTGCAGGGGCATGATCCGCACGGTCAGCCACCTGGTCGAGGTCGACGATGGCTGAGCAGTCGAGAAGAGATCGGTCTGCACACGCTGAAGCCGCCCCCGGGCTCGCGCCGGCCGCGCAAGCGGCTCGGCCGTGGCGTCGGGCACGGGCCACGGCAAGACCTCCGGCCGCGGCCACAAGGGCGCCGGCGCCCGCTCGGGCAACAAGCGCAAGGCCGGGCTACGAGGGCGGTCAGAACCCGATCCACATGCGGATGCGCAAGCTGCGCGGGCCGAACAAGAAGATGTCGATGCCGTTCGAGAAGTTCCGGACCCGGACGCAGCCGGTCAACCTCTCCGACCTCGAGGCCCGCTTCGAGGCCGAGCGACGAGGTGACGCCTGAGATCGCTGCGAGAGGCGGGCCTCGCCAAGCGCCGCGACCCGGTGAAGATCCTCGCCCGCGGCGAGATCTCGAAGAAGCTGACCGTGCAGGCGCACGCCTTCAGCGCCGCCGGCGAAGGAGAAGATCGAGGCGGCCGGCGGCCTGACCGAAATCATCTGGAGCTGCAATGCTCAGACGATCCTCAACTCCTTCACGCGTCCCGGACATCCGCAAGAAGCTGATCTTCACGGCGGCGATCCTGGCGCTCTACCGGCTCGGGGCCTACATCCCTCGCCCGGGCGTCGACGTCGAACGCCGATCAAGGAACGGCCTGAACAACGTCGGCGGCGTCGAACATCCTCGGCTTCCTCAACCTCTTCTCGGGCGGCAGCCTCTCGCGGCTCTCCGCTGTTCGCGCTGGGGATCATGCCCTACATCACGGCCTCGATCATCCTGCAGCTGCTGACGGTGGTCGTGCCCTCGCTGGAGCAGCCTGCAGAAGGAGGGCGAGGTCGGCCAGCAGAAGATCACCGCAGTACACGCGCTACCTCACCGTCGGCCTGGCGTTCGCCCAGTCGCTCGGCTACGTCTTCCTGTTCAGCTCGCAGAGCGTCGGCGGCAGCGAGCGTGATCGGCGAGCGCACCTTCGCCGAAGGTCTTCCTGATCGTGATCGACGCTGACCGCGGGCTGCATCGCTGCTGATGTGGATGGGCGAGCTGATCACCCAGCGCGGCATCGGCAACGGCATCTCGCTGATGATCTTCGCCTCGATCGTCTCCGCGCATGCCCGAGCGGCATCGCAGAGTGGTGGAACAACCCCGACCAGGTCTTCGTCGTGATGATGCCCTTCATCGCGCTCGGCGGTGATCGTCGGCGATCGTCTTCGTCCAGGAGGGCCAGCGGCGGATCCCGGTCCAGTACGCCAAACGCGTGGTCGGGCGGCGGATGACCGCCGGCGGCTCGACCTACCTGCCGCTGCGCGTCAACATGGCCGGCGTCATCCCGGTCATCTTCGCCGCCTCGATCATGGCCTTCCCGCCGACCGATCGGCCAGCTCCTCGAACACGCCGGCGCGCGACTCGACTTCGCCGCTTCTTCAGCCCGAACAGCTGGCACTACGTGGTCGGCGAGGTCTTCTTCATCATCATCTTCACCTACTTCTACACGGCGGTCACCTTCAACCCGGTCGACCAGGCCGACAACCTGAAGAAGTACGGCGGCTTCATCCCCGGCGTGCGACCGGGACGACCTACCGCCGAATACCTGGACCGGATCCTCGTCCAGGCTCACCTTCCCCGGCGCCCTCTACCTGGGCGCGGTCGCGGCGCTGCCGACGATCCTGATCAGCCAGACGTCGGCCAACTTCTTCTTCGGCGGCACCTCGATCCTGATCGTCGTCGGCGTCGCGCTCGACACCGTGAAGCAGCTCGAGGCCCAGCTGATGATGCGCAACTACGAGGGCTTCCTGAAGTGACGCGCGCGCGGGTTCCGGGATTGCCCGAGCTGAACCTCATCCTGCTCGGACCGCCCGGCAGCGGCAAGGGGACGCAGGGCGAGCGCCTGCAGGAGGACTTCCGCCTGCCCTACTACGCGACCGGCGACATCCTCCGCGCCGCGGTGCAGCGAGGGGACCGAGCTCGGCAAGCAGGCCAAGGAGTACATGGATCGCGGCGACCTGGTCCCGGACGAGGTGATCATCGGGGTGATCGCCGAGCGCCTCCAGACCGAGCGAGGCCGCCGACGGCTTCATCCTCGACGGCTTCCCGCGCACGTGCCCGCAGGCCGAGGCGCTCGACGCGAAGCTGAAGGAGCTGCGGCGGAGGTCACCGCGGTGCTCCTGATCGACGTCCCGGACGAGGAGGTCGTCGCGCCGCCTGGCGGCCGCCGCACCTGCGACGAAGAACCGAGCCACGTCTACCACGTCGAGTTCGACCCGCCGAAGAAGGAGGGGGTCTGCGACATCGACGGCAGCGCAGCTGATCGTCCGCGACGACGACAAGCCCGAGGTGATCCAGCAACCGCCTCGACGCAGTACCACGAGAAGACCGAGCCCCTGATCGACTACTACGACGAACGCGGCATCCTGCAGCCGGGTCGGACGGCAGGCGCCGCCGGACGAGGTCGAGGACGAGATCCACGGCATCCTCGCGACGCTGCGCCGCGAGGAAGACGAGGCGAATCGTGAGGAGGTAGCATCGCGGCATGATCATCCGCAAGACGTCCTGAGCAGATCGACGACGATGGCCGCGGCCGGCGAGATCCAGGCTCGCTGCCTGCGGATGCTCGCGCTCGAAGGCCCGCCCGGCGTGACCACCAGGCGAGCTCGACGAGGCCGCCGAGAAGTTCATCCGCTCGCAGGGGGCGGTGCCCGTCCTTCAAGGGCTACCGCGGCTTCCCGGGCTCGATCTGCGCCTCGCCCAACTCGATGGTGGTCCACGGGATTCCCGGCCCCTACGAGCTGCAGCCGCGGCGACGTCCTCTCGATCGACGTCGGTGTGATCCACGACGGCTGGGTCGCCGACGCCGCGATCACGGTGCCGATCGGCGACGACGCCTGACCGGCCGAGCCGCTGCTCGACGCGACCACGGCGACGCGCTCTTCGACGGCATCGAGCAGGCTGCAGCCCGGCAACCACCTGAGCGACGTCTCGCACGCGATCCAGCGCGCGGTCGAGCGGCGACGGGCTTCTCGATCATCCGCACGCTCGGTCGGCCACGGGATCGGCCGCGACATGCACGAGGACCCGCAGATCCCGAACTTCGGCGAGTCCGGCAAGGCCCGGAGCCTGGAGGAGGGCATGGTGCTGGCGATCGAGCCGATGGTCAACGCCGGCGGCGCCGACGTCCGGATGGGCGACGGACGGCTGGGCCGTCTACTCCGCAGGACGACTCGCTGGCCGCCCACTTCGAGTTCACCGTCGCGGTCACCGCGGACGGCCCGCGCATCCTCACCCCCTGGCACGACGACCGCTACTGGACGGATCCCGTCGGGTCGGTCCGTGGTCAAGGCCTTGCCGAGCGTGTCGATGTAGGCCGAGTCGGCCACCGCCGGCGCCTTGATCGGCTCCCGGTCATTCGCTGAACGCAGGTAAGCGATGCCTTCGGATCAGCACTCCGGCTCCCGGGCTGACTTGCGCAGGCACGCTGCTACCATTTCACTTGTCGGTTCACGCTTGGCGTGGTCGGCGTTTCTTGTGCCTATCGGCCCGACTCCTGGGGCCGAGGGGCCTACTCCCAGTCCGATACGACCCCGTGAAAGAAGGGGAATGAAGGTCCGAGCTTCCGTCAAGCCGATGTGTGAGAAGTGCAAGGTCATCCGCCGCGGCGGAGCCGTTCTCGTGATCTGTTCCAAACCCTCGCCACAAGCAGAGGCAGGGCTGACCGATGGCGCGGATCGCGGGAGTCAACATCCCGCTCAACAAGCGGGCCGAGATCGGCCTCACCTACGTCTTCGGGATCGGCCGCTCGACCGCCAACGAGATCCTCGAGGAGACCGGCGTCGATCCCAACACGCCGGTCAAGGACCTGACCGAGGACGAGGTCGTCAAGCTGCGCGAGGCGGTCGAGAGCCGCGAGGTCGAGGGCGATCTGCGCCGCGAGCGCTCCGCAGAACGTCAAGCGCCTGCATGGAGATCGGCTCCTACCGGGGCCTGCGCCACCGCCGCGGGCTGCCGGTCCGGGGCCAGCGCACCAAGACCAACGCGCGCGGCCGCAAGGGCCCGCGCCGGATGAGCGTCGCGGCCGCGCAAGGCACCGCAGCCCAAGTGAGTCAGGAGGAATCGCTAGATGCCACGCACCGCAGAAGGGTCGCTCCCGCCGCAGGGTCCGCAAGAACGTCACCTACGGCCAGGCCCACATCAAGACTTCGTTCAACAACACGATCGTCACCCTGACCGACCCCGAGGGCAACGTGATCGCCTGGGAGTCCGCCGGCTCGGCGGGCTTCAAGGGCTCGCGCAAGTCGACCCCGTTCGCCGCGCAGGTGACCGCCGACGCGGCCGCCAAGAAGGGCATGGAGCACGGCCTCGAGAAGGTCGAGGTGTTCGCGAAGGGCGCCGGCTCCGGCCGCGAGACCGCGATCCGCTCGCTGCAGGCGGCCGGCCTCGACGTGACCACGGTCAAGGACGTGACGCCGCAGGCCCACAACGGCTGCCGCCCGAAGAAGCGGAGGAGCGTCTGATGGCCCGCGACACCTCCGCCCAGTGCAAGCAGTGCCGCCGCGAGGGCCAGAAGCTCTTCCTCAAGGGCGCGCGCTGCTTCACCGACAAGTGCGGCGTCGAGCGCCGCTCCTACCCGCCGGGCGAGCACGGCCGCGGCCGCATGCGCCAGTCCGAGTACCGGGCCCAGCTGCGCGAGAAGCAGAAGGCGCGCGCGCTACTACCAGGTGCTCGAGAAGCAGTTCCGCGAGCTACTACGACAAGGCGAGCCGCCAGCAGGGCGTCACCGGCGAGAACCTGCTGCGCCTGCTGGAGTGCCGCCTCGACAACGTGCTGGTGCGCCTCGGCTTCGCCGCCTCGCGCCGCCAGGCCAGGCAGCTGGTCAGCCACGGGCACTGGACGGTGAACGGCCGCCGCGTCGATATCCCCAGCTACCAGGTGACGCCGGACGACGTGATCACGATCAAGTCGAGCAGCGCGGCCACGGACGTGGTCCGCGATGCGACCGAGCTCACCTCGGCGAGTGCCGGCCTGGCTGCAGGCCGACCACGACTCACTCAACGCCAAGGTGCTGCGGCTCCCGGAGAGGAGCGAGATCTCGGCCCCCGTCGAGGAGCAGCTCATCGTCGAGCTGTACTCGAAGTAACCGCCCAGATGAAGGAAGTAGATACCCGATGGAAGCAATGACCACCCTGCCAGATTTCCAAGTCCCTGAAGATCGCGGGCGAGGATGCCGAGGAGAACAAGCGGCACCTTCACGATCGAGCCCCTCGACAAGGGCTTCGGCTACACGTTCGGCAACAGCCTCCGCCGCGTGCTGCTCTCGTCACTCGGCGGCGCCGCGATCACCAGCGTCCGCATCGAGGGCGTCGCCCACGAGTTCTCCACCATCCCGGGCGTCAAGGAGGACGTCACCGACCTCGATCCTCAACCTGAAGGACGTCGTCGTGCGGATGCACACCGACGCCGACGAGGTCGAGACGCCGCTCGTCGCCACCGGCCCCGGCGAGGTCAAGGCGAAGGACATCGACCTGCCCGCGGGCGTCGAGATCCTCAACCCCGAGGCGCCGATCGCGACGCTCGAGAAGAAGACCAAGCTCGAGATGTACCTGACGATCGGCCGCGGCCGCGGCTACTCGCCGGCGGACGAGAACAAGTCCGACGACAAGCCGATCGGCGTGATCCCGATCGACTCGATCTTCTCGCCGATCCGCCGCGCCTCCTACTCGGTCGGACTCCGCCCGAGTCGGGCAGCGGACCGACTTCGACAAGCTCACGCTCGAGGTCGAGACCGACGGCTCGATCGAGCCGGCTGCCGCACTGCGCGAGGCCGCGGAGATCCTGATCAAGAGCCTGGCGATCTTCACCGACCGCCGACCGCGTCGACGAGCTGTCGCGGCGAGGGCGCGATCGCGGCGACCGACGGCGGCCAGCGGCGGCGAGGCCGCGGCAGTCCCGGCGCGCGACGGGCTCGACGAGATCCTGATCGAGGAGCTGGAGCTGGGCGTCGCGCTCCTACAACTGCCTCAAGCGCGCCGGCATCCAGACCGTCGGCGAGCTGGTGCGGAAGTCGGAGTCGGAGCTCAACGCGATCCCGAACTTCGGTCGCAAGTCGATCGAGGAGGTCCAGGAGACCCTGCGCGCACGCGGCCTCTCGCTGCGGCAGGACTAGGGAGCCAGAGTCCCGGCCGGAGCGACCGCGATGAGGCACCAGCGCAAGAGAGCCAAGCTGAGCCGGGACGCGGCGCATCGCGCACTGATGCTTCGCACGATGTCGAAGCAGCTGATCGAGCACGAGCGCATCCGGACCACTCAGCCGAAGGCGAAGGCGCTGCAAGCCGGAGTTCGAGAAGCTGATCACGCTCGCCAAGCGCGGGGATCTGCACGCCCGGCGCCAGGCGCTCTCGAGCTCCACAACGACAAGTTCGTCGGTCCACAAGCTGTTCGAGGAGATCGCGCCGCGCTACGCGCAGCGCCCGGGCGGCTACACCCGGATCGTCAAGCTCGGCCCTCGGCGGTCCGACTCCGCCGAGATGGTCTTCCTCGAGCTGGTTTAGGCCGGCTTCGCCATCAGATCGCGGCCACAAGCGGCCGCCCCACATAACCGCTCGGGGCTGCGCCTCTCGCTCATAGTGGTGCGGCCTGGTGGCCGCTAGCGGCGCCTTCGCAGCGGAGCAGAGCTGCGCGCTCGAGCCCCTCGAGCCTGTGCTCGCGAGCCGCCGAGGAGCTCCCGGGTCGGCTACGAGCTGGAGGAAGGCTGCTGCGCTCGGGTACCAGACGGCGATCACGTCGTCGAAGCGCTCCTCGCCTTCCCCGATCACGGTCCCATTCACCGGGGTATGCCAGAGGACGCGGCCCCCGACCCGGTCCAGGACGCGCTGAGCGACTTCGCCGTGAGCGGCGCGTATGCCGCGCGGTCGCGGTAGCGGTTGAGGTTGAGCATCACGAGGGCCCGTCGTCGGGACCGCCGGCAATCGCCTGCATCTCGAGGACCTGCTCCGGCGTGGGCTCAACGGGCATCAGGACTCTTTGGGGGAGCCGGGCGGCGATCGAGGAAGGCCGCCCAGATCTCAGTCAGGGTCTGGATCGCGGCCTCGGCCGAGAGTCGCGGCTCGTGGCCGAAGGCATCGCGGAGATAGGCCTCGTTCAACAGGTTGAGCGCCCTCGCGCTCTCGGCGACGTCGGCGGGCGGGTTCTCCCGCAGACCCGGCAGCTTCCCGAGCGAGTCCGTGGCGAGCTCGTTGAAGCGCCGGCGCAGCTCGGCACCGCGCGCGGCGACCTCTGGGTTCGAGGCACCGGCCTCGGTTACCGCTCGCAACACCGGCCCATGGCGCTGATACACCCGGACAGCCGGCTCGACGGCCGCCCGAACTGCCTCCAGGTCGCCCTCCTGCCGCTCGGCGTCCAATTCGACCTGGGCCTCGCAGGCCTCGATCGCCTCCGTCGCGGCCCGCAGGAGCAGGTCGCGCGAGATCGTCGAAGTGCCGATAGAAGATCGTGCGCCTCGATCCCCGGCGCGCTGGGTGACGTCGCTGACGCTGAGATCGTAGAAGGAGCGGCTCGCGGAACCAGCTCGGTGGCGGCGCCCACCAGCCGCTCGCGCACCCGCCGCGACTGAGGCGGGCGCGCGGGGCTTTGGTCGAGGACTGCGCGGGCACGGAATCGATTGACAGTGTGTGACACAGACCGTAGCATCCGGGCCGGGATGCGAGGAGAGGTGAAGCTTGCGCTGCTGGCCGGCCTCGTGGCGCTGGTCGTGCGGCGGCGGGACCAGGCCGAGGCCGCGACCGGCCGGCACCGGCAAGCGACGGCCGCCCCAACATCCTCGGTCGTGATGACCGACGACATGACGCAGGCCGACCTGCCCTTCATGCCGAAGACGCAGGAAGCTGCTCGCCGAGCGAGGGGACGAAGCTTCACCGAACTGCGATCACCTCGTTCCCGCTCTGCTGCCCCTCGCGGGCCACCTTCCTCACCGGCCAGTACGCCCACAACCACGGCGGTCGACCGGGAACTTCTACCCCGAGGGCTGGTACGGGCTGGAGGGGCGCAACAACACGCCTGGCCGACCTGGCTGGATCGCGCCGGCTACCGGACCGGGCTGATCGGTAAGTGGCTGAACGGCTACGGGGCGCTGCGACGCCCACGGCGAGATCCCACCCGGGCTTCGACGACTGGCACGCCCTGCTCGACGTCTCGGCCTACGACTACTACAACTTCGTAGATGAACAGCAACGGCCGGCTGTTGGCACCTGGGGGACCCCGACTTCGCCCGCAAGCTGGTCGACTTCGCGAACATCGAGGTGACTCCGCCCGACACCGAAGAGCGCCGGCGGACGTCCTCGCCAAGCTGCACCGAGGTGATGGGTCCCGCGCCCTACACACTACTGGGGAGCCAGCAACCCTGATCAGTACTCGCCCGACGTGCACCGGCCAGATTCACCACAACGCCTGGTCCCGGCGGCGGAAGCAGGCGAGGCGGCCGTTCTTCATCTGGTGGGCACCCCGCCGCGCCCACACCGCGAGGACGTCGCCACGACTCTGATGGGCCGGCCCGGCGCCGATCCTCGACTCGCCCGCAGCGCTACGAGACGGCTCAAGCCAGAGCTTCCAGACTGCCGCGGCCGCCGAGCTTCAACGAGCCGGACGTCAGCTGACAAGCCGTCGGTGGTCACCAGCAAGACACCTCGCGCTGACGTGACCGAGACAGATCGCACCAGCTTCAGCTCGACTACGAGGGCCGCGGCGGATCGCTGCGCGCGGTCGACGACTGGGTGGGCGACTGGTCAAGACCCTGCCGCCGCACCGCGTCAGCTTCAGCAACACCGGTGATCCTCTTCACCTCTCGGACAACGGCTGGTTGAACGGCGAGCACCGCATCCCGGGCGACAAGTTCCTGCCCTACGAGGAGTCCGCTGAGGGTGCCGCTGATCATGCGCGGACCCGGCTTCGCCGAGGGCAAGACGATCAAGCGGCAGGTCGCCAACATCGATCCCCGGGCTCCCACCCTGGCCGCGCTCGCCGGGGCGAAGCCGCGCCGGAGAGAGATGGACGGGGATCTCCCTGGCGTCCCGGCCCTCAGGCGGCACGAGCGGAACCCCCGCAGCGCGCCCTGGGGATCGAGGCGCCGCGGCCACGCTGCGGTTCGACGGGCGCCATCCCCAACGGCGCCTGGGATCAGCCGTACGCCGGGTGTCCGACACAGCGGTGCACGTACGTCGTCTGCACGGAGACCTCCGAGGGAGGGGGCGCTCTACGGACCGCCGCACCGGATCCCTTCGAGCTCCAGAACCTCGCGCAGAACCCTGCCTACGCCGGGGCGAAGGCGCGACCCCTGAACGGCGCCGATGCAGCGCCTGGCAGACCTGCCGCGGGCGTGCCTGCCAGGTGGTGCCAGGGCATGCGGCCCTAGTGAAGCCGCCCAACATCCTGGTCCTGATCACGGACCAGCGGCGAGCGCCAGGCCCAGCACTGGCCCGAGCAGTCCGGGCCGGCTGCGCGAGCTGATGCCCAACGACGCCGAGAGCTGGCGGAGCACCGGCCTCACCTTCTCGGGCTGGCCTCTGCAACACGGCGGATGTGCCTCGCCGAGCCGGTCCACGCTTTGTTCACGCAGTGCTCCCCGGCCGGGCACGGGGTCGAGCTCACCCCTGACGGCCGCCGACCTGCAGGCCCAATCCACGCTTCGCACCGGCGGTGGCGGCGGCCACGATGCGTCGTGACGATCATCCGGCGGCCGCCAGGCGCCCGCGCGCCGCGCGCGTGCTCACCCGAGTTCGCGCAAGCGGCTCAAGCTCCGGATCCCGGCGAGAGCCGGGGCCCACGAGCCTGAGACTCGCCGCCCGGGCCTGCCCGTAACGCTGGCCACCCTGCTGCGCGCCGCCGGCTACCACGTCGCCTACAAGGGCGGATGGCACCTCGCCCACCCGCGTCCCGGGGCGAGGACGGCCTGCTCCGGCGGCTGGGGTGGGGCCGACGAGCGAAGCGAATCGACGAGCGGAGTACGGGTTCGCCGACTTTGGGGAAGGCTGCCCCGACGCGGAGCGAACGCGAAGCGTGAGCACTTCCGGCGGCGGCAACGCCGGCGGCGGGGAGCTGGCGGACGAGGTCTGCACCCGCCAGGTCCAGGCGCTGGCTCTTTTCGCGCCAGGACCTGCCCAGAGCCGTTCTGCCTGGTCGTCCCGCTGGTGCAGACCCCTCACGACGTGCTCGGCTGCCCGGCCGCCGCCTGCAGGCGCGGCGGGTACAGCAGGCGACGGAGTTCCGCGACACCCGGCGTCCGGCTTGCCACCCACCGTCGACGAGGACCTGGCGGGGAAGCCCGCCGTCCACGCCCTGACGGCAGATGGGGATGACCGCCTACGGCGGGCCCGCTCCGCAGCCGCCGCGACCAGCTCGACTACGTCAACTTCTACGCCTACTCTGCATCGCGTCGATCCCGACCGCGAGGAATCAGGACGGCCGCTGGCGGCGCCCGGCGACGCGGTGCCGATCCAGGCACTCCCTCCGCTCACGCGCACGGTCGTCGCCACGCTCCGCCGGCCACGGTGAGATGCCGTCGTCGCATGGCGGCCCGCCAGAAGGCCTTCAACACCTAAGGAGACGATCAACGTGCCGCTCGTGTCTCGAACCCGTGCTGTTCCCCGCGGGGAGACGGATGCCCCTGGCATCGCTGGCGGACGTCCCGTGCCTGGCGGCACGTCCGGCTCTGGGGTGAACGAGGTGCCGGAACGACCTCTAGGGCCGCGATCTCACGCCCGTCCTCGCGGAGGCGGCCACCCCCGCCGCGGTCCGCCGCTCGCCCGCTCGGCGGTCGACTCTCTCGTCGGTCTGCCGACCACCCGAGCCCGGCCCGAGGCGTTCGCGATGCCGCGCGCTTCGCGCCCACAGACAGACCGCCAGGCGGCTGCCACGGCGCTCGACGGAGGCGCCGGGCTCGGCCCGGAACCGGATCCGAGCCATCCGCACCCGCGACCGCCGGGTGCGCTGCTACCGTACTGGACCCGGAGGGACGCCGGCCGGGCAGGAGTAACGGGCTTTCTACGACCTCGAAGCGCGCGATCCGGCCGGAGGTCGACAACCCCTCCTGGACGTCCGCACCGGCGTGCCGGTGCGGCAACGCCGACGGCAGCTTCCAGACGCTGGAACTTGCCGTGGCTAAAATGGCTGGCCGGACGCGATGGTGGCGGAGTGCGCGGAACTGACGCGAGCTTTTCGGCGGCCAGCAAAGACTGGCCGCTGGGATCAACGTCCTGACAACCGCAGCTGGAGCCCGACCCCTTTGCGGGTCGGGCAGCCGATCGCGACTCATCGGCGCTGACGGTGAGGGCCGCGATCACGCTTTCTGGCGCACTCACCCACTGCGCCCAGTTGTCGATCAGTCGCCACTGCCGGCGACGCAGAGCACGATGCCGACGACCAGCGCGATCACTGTAGACCGCGGCGCCCTTCTCCGAGCCCCGGCGAAGTCCCTCCCCGCCGGCGAATGGTAGTGTCGCTGCGCTCGTATTGAGCGCTGTGTGATGTCGGTATTTGCCATTCCTCCTCCTCCAGCGACGTCGGCCGAACGTTAGGCGCTCGGTCTCCGCTGATCCGTGAGGTTTCAGCACATCCAGTGTCTCACCTCGGCGGTCAGCTCGGGTTGAGCGCGATGATCAGGCCGAATAGCACGAGGTCGATCGCCCCGGAGGATCCACGGACCCGTTCGAGATCGGGTCGAGCAACGCCGGCTCCCATGATGGCGACCGACCAACCTCCTCGTAGGCCTCCAGGCCGACCCTGCTGGTCCGCGGCCGAAGAGCTCCCGCCTGCCCCGTCCCTCTCTCCTGGGATCGACGGCAGGCGTGGGTTTCTGTCAGAGCCGGGCAGAGCTCATCCCCTGGTTAGTGTCGCGCAACCGTAATCCTCTCAGTGTCGGACTCGAGATCGCCTATAACGGCGCCGGCTTCGCGGGCTGGGCGGCGGCAGCCAGGGATGCGAACGGTGCAGGCTGAGCTCAGGAGGCGGGGCTGGAGCGCATCCTCGGATCTCCCACGCCCTCACGGTCGCGGGCCGGACGGATGCCGGCGTTCACGCCTGGGCCCAGGTGGCGAGCTTCAGCGACGCGAGGAAGAGCCGCCGGCCGAGGCTCGCTCGGGCCCTCAACTCACTCATCGGACGAGACGTCGTCGTGTGCTGTCCGCTGTCCCGGCCGGTGATTTCGACGCGCGGCGCGATGCGCGCTCGCGAACCCTGCTACCGGGTGCTGGCGGAGCGCACGCCGAATCCCTTCGAGGCCGGAGGTCGCTCCCCCACTGGCCGCATCGGATCGAGCAAGGAGCCCTCGCAGCATGCGGCGAGGCCCTGCCAGGACGCATGACTTCACGGCGTTCACCCCGACCCAGACAGACCACGTCCGCTTCCAGGCGGGACATCCTGCGAGCGGAGTGGCTCGAGAAGGCGGCTGGTGCTCGGGTCGGGGCGGGTTCTCGAGCTCTGGATCGAGGCGGACGCCTTCATGCGCAACATGGTGCGGGTGCTGGTGGGCACGATGCTCGAGGTGCGGGCGAAGCCCCGGCGGACCCTCGAGGACTTCAGCATGCTGCCCGAGGCGCTCCCCGGGACGCGCGGGTCAACCGCGGCGGCCACGGCCTGCACCTCGCCTCGGTGCGCTACTGAGCCGGAATTAGGGTGCCTAACGCATTGTGTTATGTGTGGCGCGCTTCCGTGTCCTTTCGGAGAAGACAGTTCTCCTCGGCGCACTGGCGGGGTTCACGATCTATCTCGGACTCCCGGCTCGGCCGGATCCGAGTTTGTCTCGCAGCGCACCGAGTCGCGCTCGCGATGTTCTCCGTCGGCGTGCTCGCGTTTCTGTTCGCCGGAGTGCTCGTCACGGTCGTCGAGTCGTCGAAGGCACTTCGATGCAGCTCCACGATGGCGAGGGCTCTGCTGCTCGAGGGTCTCTCGCTCGCTCTGCTGCTCGGGGTCGGGTTCACCGTCGGGAGCGCCGGCCTGGCGCTGGTCGAGCGCCGGATGCGACCACGAAGCCGCCGCCGATCTCCGGCGGGGCGACGAACGAGATGACCGTAGAGCAGGCGGAGATGGTGGCCCGCGAGGATCTTGAGCCGAGGCCCTCCGCACCGGCATGACGATCGCCAGCCGCGATCGGATTGCACAATTTCGCCGAGGGCTTGGTCGGCGTCTCCGCCAGCACCGGCGAGATCGGCCCCTCGCCACCGTCCTGATCATCGGCTTCGCGCGTCCACAACGCGACGGAGGGCTTCGGCATCGTCGGTCCGCTCGGGGACGTCGGCCCAGCTGGAGGTGGCTTGCGCTCGCCGGCCTGGTCGGCGGAGGCCCCGTCTTCCTGGGAACGATCGTCGGATTACAACGTCACGTCGGAGCCACTCGAGCTACTCTTCTACTCGGTCTCCGCCGGCGGCGATCCTCTATGTGATCGGGGAGATCTGGGGGCGCGATGAGACGGCTCGGTCATCGCGAGCTCGGCCTGCTCATGCTCAGCGCCGGCGTTTTCTGGGCGTCGCGACCGAGATGGTCATCGCATCCGGGGGCGGTTAATTCGGCGCGGCGGTGTTTTGCAGTCGCCGTTTGTGGCGAAGCCGTCAACCTAGAATCGTTGGTGTGCGCGTTCTGATCACCAACGACGACGGGATCCAGGCGACAGGGCTGAACGCCCTGCGCCAGGAGCTGATCGGGATCGATGGCGCTCGAGGTCCACGTGATCGCGCCGGACTCGAACCGGAGCGCGACGGCCCGCAGCATCACCACCCGCTCGCCGCTCTGGGTCGAGGAGATCCCCTTCGAGGACGGCATCGAGCGGCTTCGCCACCGACGGGACGCCCGGTCGACTGCGTGCGGTTCGCCGAGCTCGGCCTCGTCGGCGAGCGCCCCGAGCTGATCGTCTCGGGGATCAACCACGGCTCCAACCTCGGCGACGACATCACCTACTCCGGGCACGGTCGCCGCGGCGCGCTGGAGGGGATCGTCCTCGGCATCCCGGCGATCGCGCATCCCAGCAGTCCGCCGGCGGGGATGGACTCTCCGCTGGGGGCGCGACTTCGACTTCTCCGTTGCGGCTGCCTTCGCCGCCGCAGCTGGTGCGCCGCGTCGCCAGGACCTCTGCCGGCCGACACCCTGCTCAACGTCAACTGCCCCGCGCGGATCACCGAGCGGGAGTCGAGGTGACGCACCTCGGCAAGCGGCTCTACAACGACGAGATGAAGCTCGTCGACGAGGATCCGGACAGCGGGCGCCGTCAGGTACCAGATCTACGGCTTCGAGCCCTCGTTCGAGGACGAGGAGGGCTCTGACCTCTCGGCGATCGCGCGGGACCGGATCGCGGTCACGCCGGTCCACTTCGACCTCACCGACCGGCCGAGCCTCGACCGGCTGAAGAATGGGACTTCGCGGGAATG